>Ga0307507_10000784_pt1 | contig 70144 bp, 49 predicted proteins | sample 7_EM_MG_FD_207223 | JGI IMG/M metagenome (GOLD analysis project Ga0307507, IMG submission 207223) | Populus trichocarpa ectomycorrhiza microbial communities from riparian zone in the Pacific Northwest, United States - 7_EM | ecosystem: Host-associated > Plants > Roots > Unclassified | place... | reverse complement strand
GACTTTTTATTAAGTAATTCTCTGAATTTTAAGAGACTACTTAGGCACTATAATCCTATATAAGTGCCATAAACCAGAGAGGTTTATTGGAATATCTAAGAAAATAAAAGGGGGTATTAAAATTCTCAATAACCTCCAACGCCAACTCTATTTTGGAGATTATATAGGAAAATCCTCTAGAAATCTCGGAAAATCTAAGATGTTCTCCTTAAATAAACCAAGGTAACATATAATTAAGCAAAATAACAAAAAAACCCTATATTCTTGGTAAAACTAAGAATATCTAGCCACTAATCAGAATTAGAATCTTCTGGAAGTTTATAAGGAGCTAGCAAGATTTATTAGTAAATTCTAAGAAAAATAAGCTATTTTACGTACCCAGTTAAAGACTACCCTTAGACTTAATTTTTAAAACCTTCTTTAAGACAGCAACGCGTGCACTATTAATATTAAGCATCTTATTAGAAAATCCGAGAAGTTAGTTAATTTTACTTAAAAAATAAAAAATATTAAAAAAAATGAGAATTAAATACCTTATTAACTAAGAAAGTACTAAAAAGAATCTTAAAAAAGGAAAGAAGGCAAGATCTATATCTGCTAAAGGCCTTAGGCATTCTCTTATTTTTATTAAGGTTGGAATTTCCCTAAAAATAGTTAGTTTTATTAAAATATACAAAAAATAAACTAGATTTCTTACCTTCTAAAGCCCTTTCTTCGCGCACTAAAGCTCCAGAATAGATTCCTAGGTAAAGTGAGAAATTATATTACTATTATTGGAATTTTCGACAATATACTTCGTAGTTATAGCTATAAGGAAGTATATTACGTTCCTTAGTACCATTAATCGCCTTTTTAGGCATACGCTAAAAAATGTTAAATTAGTTATTTTTTGTCTAAAAAATAGAGAAAAACTTACTGTATTCTAGATGTGGTAGGTGTAGTATCTAGGATCTATGTCCTTATGCCCCTAGAAGCCAGCCCTAAAATATTAAAAAAACTAAGAAAAAATGTAATATTTCTTACCTTAACTTCTCCTTAAGATCTTTGTCTTGTTGCTCTTAGATAAAATTAGCATATTCTTAGAGCTACTAAGAAAAAAATATACCTTTAAGGGCTTTCCCAACAACCATCTTTTTTTATATGCTGCCTTTTCGGCAGTAGTAATTACAGCAGTACTAGCAGATCTAATACCCAAAATTTAAAATAATTCTTAGAAAAAATAAGAAAAAATAAAAAATAAAGAAAAAAAATATTAGTAAATAAAGCAATAGGCTATATATTAAATAATTCTTCCTAGTAAGAAAGGAAGCCTAGGATGTTAGAAAATCCAATAATTAAGTAATTATTAGGGTAGAAAACCGAGAAATAAATTTCCTAAAAAGTTTTAAAAATTTGAAACGTTAATTCAAAGCTAATATATCAAAATAAGCGAGAAATTGGTAAGCGGTATAACATAAAACCAAGAACCAAATTTCCTAAAAAAAATTTAAAATTTAAATCGTTAATTTAAAGCTAATATGTCAAAATAACTAAGAAACTGGTGAGCGGTATAATATAAAACTAAGAAAAGAAAAAATAGATCTCTATAAATTTAAAAATATAGTTCTAGAGGCCTTTTTTTTCTGAAAATACATAAAAATTATATAACTTGAAAAATCACTTACCTAGGAGGCATGTTGGATGCTCTATAAGAGTAGTTGGATTAAAAATCTAGTATATAAGTTAGCATATGACGTATATAGCTAATATAAAGCTCTAGCTTACTGGATACTCGCTCATTGATTGAGCGATGGGGTGTTGAAGGTCGACGTGGTCAATTGAGAGTGAAGTTATCTTGGGCGCCAAGACCTCGCGTATGCTAGGCTGTTTCGGGCCTGGCGCCCCGACCGTCCGCGCCTGGACGGTTACCCTACGATAGGAAGACGGTAGTAGCCGACCGTCATAACTGTATCGCCGTCATAACCCTATCAACCTTGTTAACCGTTAGTGGTATTGCTGCATGAGTGAATGGTGTGTATTGTGATGTCCTAGCGAAGAACATACGTAACAAGGGCTTTATCCCACAAATGCAGAAGAAAAGGCCACATGCATGTCAAAACACTCGATTGTGATTTCGCAAAGTCTCAATTCTGAGGGGCAATCTGGTAAGATATGCAATTACCAGCACCAAGTGCTCCAAACCTTTGCTGCCTTGAAATGACATTCTCCTCCAACAGCCCACGAAACATCGTTTTATACGCCGCGCTGATGACATGCATAATACAAACCTGTGAAAAGAAAAAACCTGTCCGGGGTGTTTTGAAGCTCAATAGCCCTCTCTCCAAATCAGAATCAACCGAAATGGATAGACTCATGTCTCCGTTGACTTTAGCCGCGCCAGTGCCTGGACTAGGGTCTTCTTCTCTTTCCCATCAAGTTCAAGCACGTGAACTAAATCCCGAATCTGGATACCCTTCCCTTTTGGCCCATCCTCTTTAAACTCGCCAAATCGCCTGTCTCGTGCGATCAAAGCCCTATCCGGTGCTCCCGTTCCTCCAGTTGCGCCGCCAGAGCTGCTACCTACGCCACCCCCTACTGCCGTATTAATCCGGCTGGGTGTAGAGGTTCCGGAACCGCCTCCAGCACCTGACATCCAGCCGTACTTCTTCTTGCCACCAAGGGCCAAACTGGCTGTCGCATTGGCAGCTCTGTGTAGCACTTCCTCCGATTGCCCCATCCTCGCGATTCGATCCCGTTCCTTCTTTGTCATCCTTTCTGGCATACGCTCGCCAGGAACAGGTGTCCCTGGCACCGTAGGAGAATCTATCGATGACACTGAAGAACGAAGGCGCTTTGCCCGAGCCGCGATTCTATCCTCCTCAAATTTCCGATCGCGCGCTGCAATCTTCCGGAGAGCTCCCGCTAGCTGGTTCGGAAAGGAGATTGTAGGTTGAGGTGTGGGAGGTGTTTCAGTCGGTGGAGTAGGAAGTCGGCCAGCATTGGGCTCAGATTCTGTAAATTTGGTCAACTATGCATAAAAGAACTTCACAGCACGGTGTACGAACGCTTTAGCAGAGGAACCGTCATGGGACTGACTGCGCTGTCTGGCACTTCCCATGCGGTTTTGGTGAGATTAGTTGGAATGGCAGTTGCCGCTTGAGCGTTGCCATTTCCAACTGCGAGAGGTGCCCATTCTGTCGGTACAACACCTTGTGAACCAACTTGACGACCTCTACTCAAGGCGTATGCGTCTTCAAGTACTCCACGTAATCTCTCATTTGCAGCAAGTGAAAGCAGAGTAAGCATCTCGACCATCGGAGCACTTCTGTTCAGCACGCTGTCCGCATGAACGGCAGCTATAGATGTACCGTCAGGTCCGGATGCGACAGTCCCTCCCACGTTCTGTGGAGTCGGTGCTATCTTATCAAATAAACCATTGACATCCATCCTGATTCCATGCTCATATGCTCGCTGATGTAGCTTCTGACGAACATTGTTGCCAATCAGGAAGGGATCCGTGAGATGGTACTGTTGTGCTTCGCTCAACGCCCGCGCTGCTTGCTTGTGCTTCTCAGTTAACTCATCTCGCACGGCTTGCTCCGAAACAGCTGGCTGGCTTAAAGGCCCCGTCCCTTGAAATGCGCCATATGATCCTGGTCCTTGCGACCACGCATTAAAACTATTGTTCGGTGAGGCAGTTGACGAGGACTGCGAATTAAACGAGGTTGAAAAAGATGCTGCCTGGTGTTGATTTCGGTAATTCTTCGCTAGATAGTCTTCCTCTTCTCTCAAATCAATTCCAGCAGCTGTGACAAGATCACTTAAATCGTTGATATCGGTGGACCTCTCAGGCTTGTCTAACTGATCACCTTGTTTGTTGGTAGTCTTGTCGGCTGGCAGACGAGGCGGTCCCATAGAACCTGGGGCTACACGGGATGGCATGTCGTTTTGATGATAAAGAGGCTGTGGCTGGTTGAAAGGAAGCGGCGCTGGCGCGGGCGCAGGAGTTCCTGGAAGCGAAAGATATTGAGCTGTCGGCGACGTGGCATATGGCGAGGACACGTAAGGTGAGCTTGTGTAAGGTGAAGGAGGGTTAGGTGAAAGTCGTGGTCGCTTCGCAGGAGGTAGCGTGACCCCGCCTGGAGACATGGTTCCTGGAGAGTGTTGGGTCTGGAAGGGTGAATATGTCTGCTGGGGAAGCTGTAAGGGAGGCAGCGCAGGCGTCTGCTGCGGCGGCAGAGTGGGATTTTGCTGCGCCATAGCTAGGTTTTATACACAGAGACTCGGCTTGTCGTCGCCTTCCTCGACTCGCAGCCTATTCAGGCTCACTCCTGCTCTTCGTCTATCGCTCCGTCATCTGCAGCAGTCGAACACCGTAACCCAGAGAGTGGAACGCAGCTGTTAAAATAGGTCCCAGCGGAGGACTACGCGCAGGGAAGAGGCGCCCGAGAGCGAGATATGATCGTTGGCGATGGTGGAATGGGGATGTGATGGTGTTGACGGGCGCGGAATCGGAATGGAAAGCTGTTCGGGCCAGACGAAACTTTTCTCCGAGTGCAGGAAACAAGAGCCTCAAGGGACCGCGTGCTGCCCCAACTGCCGCATTCCTAACAAAGCCTCCATCCGCTGCCAACTGTGAATTTAACTCATCGAATTTACTATTACCACAGAGCTCTACTGCAAGCTCATACCACTACTTAAAGAGAACTCATGTATAACCTCCTAATCTCCAGCGTGAACCTTCTGCCCCGCGACAACTGAACTCCGCCAATTTCCACGCGACCCGACTATCTCGAAATCAGCTCGTCAATCCCGCCACCCTCTCAAGGCATTAACAAAAGACCGAACCCCTCTTTATCCCTTCATTATGGCGACGAAACGAAAATTGGCCGCCATGGCCCCTGCAGATGATGAACCTGTAGACCCTTCTAACGAACTGATGTTCCTATGTCTAGGCGGAGGGAACGAAGTTGGGAGATCTTGTCATATTATACAATATAAGGGGAAGACCGTCATGGTACATTTGGAAGAACCCCAGGGGTACGTGGTTCTGCTGGCTGACTAAAGGCAGCTCGATGCTGGAATGCATCCCGCATACGACGGTCTGGCAGCTCTGCCGTTTTATGACGAATTTGATCTCAGTACGGTAGACGTACTTTTAATTAGCCAGTAAGTAATCCTTTCCAATTAATTGCTACTTTTGCCGTTTAGGCGATGATGGTTGGGACTATACTATTCTACACGAGCAACGGGGGTTTGTCTCCAGCATGCTTCGAAGGTCCCCATGTCTTGTTGCGGTGGAGTTATTTTACAACCATTTTGACCCCCCTAACTACCCTGAACTGGGTTTTCCATCACATACACTTTGCACCTTCATCTTGTACATGAGAAACAATTGAAACTCTATATTGCATTCTGCATATCCTAGCTACTGAGCTCTAGTGATGTGCAACCTGCCCTAGGATTCAACTTGCATACCAATGTACATAGCCAATGACCGCTCCACACCCACATCCTCTTACACTTCTCTAAACCCATCATCTCCAACAAAGCTAACGACGGACCCTCAGTTTCCACATCGATCATGCAGCTTCCTTACCATATGTCCTCGCTAAGACCAACTTCAAAGGACGCGTCTTCATGACGCACCCTACCAAGGCAATCTATAAATGGCTCGTCCAAGACAGCGTTCGAGTGGGAAACATCTCATCCTCGTCAGAACAAAAAGTCCAGTTATATACCGAAGCCGACCATCTATCAACCTTTCCCATGATTGAAGCTATCGATTACTACACCACCCACACAATCTCCTCCATCCGCATAACACCATACCCAGCCGGCCACGTCCTCGGCGCCGCTATGTTCCTAATCGAGATCGCAGGCCTCAAGATTTTGTTCACCGGCGACTATTCGCGCGAGGAAGACCGACATTTAATATCCGCCGAGGTGCCCAAAAACGTGAAGATCGACGTGCTCATCACGGAGAGTACGTACGGGATAGCATCGCACATCCCCCGCGTGCAGCGAGAAGCGCAGTTGATGAAAAGCATCACCGACGTGCTGAACCGGGGCGGGCGAGCGTTGCTGCCCGTCTTCGCGTTGGGAAGAGCTCAGGAGTTACTGTTGATTCTTGATGAGTACTGGGGGAAGCATCCGGAGTATCAGAAGATTCCCATTTATTACGCATCCAACCTCGCGCGTAAATGTATGGTTGTGTACCAGACCTACGTCAGCGCTATGAACGACAATATCAAGCGGCTCTTCCGAGAGCGGATGGCAGAGGCCGAAGCAGCGGGCGATGTGGGCAAAGGCGGACCCTGGGATTTCCGCTTCGTGAGGAGCTTGAAGAGTCTAGAGCGATTCGACGATGTAGGCGGCTGTGTGATGCTGGCCAGTCCGGGTATGATGCAGAACGGTGTCTCGAGAGAGTTGCTGGAGCGGTGGGCACCAGATCAAAGAAATGGGGTCATCATCACAGGCTATTCCGTTGAAGGCACAATGGCGAAACTTATTGTACACGAGCCAGATCAAATACAAGCTATCATGACAAGAGGGAGCAACACGGCGACAAGGAGGCCTGGCGGTGCAAGAGAAGGCGAGCAGGTCATGATTCCGCGCCGGTGTAGCGTGCAAGAATATAGTTTCGCGGCACACGTAGATGGGACAGAGAATCGGGGGTTTATTGAAGAGGTTTCTGCTCCTGTTGTTGTAAGTTCTTCCAGGTTTCGTGCTTTTCAGGCAGAAAAGGAGTGTTTGATTAACAGCATATCCAGATCCTCGTCCACGGCGAAAAACACAACATGATGCGCCTGAAATCAAAACTCCTCTCCCTAAATTCCGACAAAGCAGTCCCCGCCAAGATCTTTTCTCCCGCCAACTGCGAAGAACTCCGAATTCCATTCAAAGCAGACAAAGTCGCCAAAGTTGTCGGCAAGCTCGCTCAGATACCACCGCCACTACCCTACCGAAGCAAAGACGATATTATGGAAAATAGAGACGCGCAGGACAGCGACGAGGTCAACCTCATCACCGGAGTGCTGGTCCAAAACGACTTCAAGATGTCCCTCATGGCTCCAGAAGACCTGCGCGAATATGCCGGCCTGACCACCACGACCATCACCTGCCGCCAGCACCTCACGCTCAGCGCCGCCGGCGTGGATCTGATCCGTTGGGCGCTCGAGGGCACGTTTGGCGCGCTGAAGGAAATCACCGTCAGGGACGAAGCCATCAACGGCAAAGCGCAACCGAACGGTAACGGGGCGCACAGGCACGAGGAGGCCGACGAAGAAATCTCCCGCTCCACCATCGCGTTCCGGGTCATGGACTGCGTGACGATCCACTGCCGGCGCGGCGGCGAGGTCGAGATCGAGTGGGAGGGCAACATGATCAACGACGGCATCGCCGACGCCGTGCTCGCCGTGCTGTTCACCGTCGAGAGCAGCCCCGCAGCCGTGAGACGTAAGTATCCATCCCCAGGCCATTCATAGGCCCCCTCCGCCCTACCAAACACAAAAAACTAACCTTCTACCCCCTAGAATCCTCCCGCAGCCACTCCCACAGCCCGCCCCCTCCCTCCCCCACAGCCCCCCACCCCCACGCCACCACCTCCCCCTCCACACGCCTCTCCCGCCTCTTCATGTTCCTCGAAGCCCAATTCGGCCCCAACATCACGCCGATCGCGCACCCGCGCCTCACAACCACCACCGCCACCGCAAAACTCAGCATCGCAGCAAACCCCGAGCCGGTCGAGGAACCGCAGTTCTCGCCCGCCGAGCGCGCCGAGCTGCGCCGCCTGCACGGCCTGGGGATCCCCGTCCCGGGCGTCGAGATCCGGTTCGACAACCATGTCGCGCGCGTGTGGCTCGAGGACCTGGCGGTCGAGTGCAAGAGTGCGGCGCTGAGGGATCGTGTCAGGGCGGTGGTGGAGCGGGCGGTGGAGACGGTGAGTGGGTTGTGGGTGTGAGCGGGGCGGGTCTAGAAGGTTTTTACGGGGGAGAGCGGTGCATGTATAGTCGCGGGTTGGGGCTGGGTGGCGTTTCGGCATCTTTCGGCCTGTCGATGAGGGGGTGTGGTGGGTGGGTGGAGGGGATTGAGGCTGCTGTGGCTGCCGTATAGAGCGTGTTGGCGGTTTGGAAGGACGGGATTACTCCAGACATGCCTGAGCGTGGTCGTTCGGTGCTATCTCGGATGGAGTCATTGAACAAGATGTGTCCTCGAGTATATTCGATGCATTAGAGTGAGGAACTTGGTTATATTGTATCTATTTTACAAGCAAAAGAAAGACCAAGCCAGAGCAGCAAATTCAAGTATCTGTGATCTCGCCCCGGAAAAAGAGTCATTGACGCAATCCCCGTCCTTTATACTATAATACTTGCCAAATTTTTGAGCCAAGCATTTTCATGCCAATCCTCTAAAGAACAGAGTCAACAAACATGAGGCTGCTTAGAAGATAAGATTAGGGGATACATACCACAGGTATGATCCAACGCGCTGCATCTCGAGTGTCGAAGTAAAAAGCAAAGTTGAAATTGGTGAAATCTGGAGCAATTTAAGAATGATCTAGATCAGAGACCCAGAGCTTAATTTTATGAAGCAACAAATGCCAGCAAAAGAAATAACCTCAAACCATAATGCCGTGTATGTATCTTCAACTGATCTCTACACAAAAGCTTGCAGACATCCTGGTGTAAGTGAGGCCTATTTTCCGCAATGCCATGGGCAGGGAACCATGGAAGCTTTGTAAGATAGACCGCTTCTTTAGACGATCAAGAAGCAGGTAGATAGCGTGGATATAGCGACTCATGAGGCGAGGCGACCATAGTTAACTAAAGCGGGTTCATAGGACCAAATCCCACGTTGATGTCCTCACCGGTTATGTATTGAAACGTAGCCACGTTAACTCTAGGCATAGTTAGCTTGTTCGCGTCAGTTTCAAATGGAAGGTACCGCTTACGTCTTGTCGGACTTGAAACCCATGCACTGAATATCACCCGCTTTCTTGAAGCCGAAGCGTCGGAGAAATTTAGTGGTCCAGAGAATATCAGTGTCATCACCCGCATCATACGGCACCTGACAGATCACGGTCTTAACAACTCGGTTACCCACGGACCCAGATGCGTCTGCTTTGACTGTCCACTCGTATCCGGCCCTAGCCTGATACTCAATATCCATAAGATTCAACATCTTGTCTATCAAGCAGCTACCAATTCCTTTATGACAGTACTCCGGGTGGACGAAGATATCCAACTCAACCGTGTAGCGGTACATGCTTCCAGGATGACAGAAATCATCGGCGTATGCAAGACCAACTATTTTCTCGGGGATGTGGGTTACCCACGAGCTGTGAAGTCCAGTACCTTTAGACCGATCAACCGCGACAATCCACGGCAGTCCATTCGTTAGGATGTCGGCAAGGCGGTCAACAAGATTCTGTGTCGTACGCGGATTAAACTCAGGACAGTGTATAGTGTTGGTAACGTAATGGTTGTAGATATCAGTCATCTGGGCAATATCTGCAGGATAGGCAGGGCGAAGATATACATTCGCCTTGAGCTTCAGGCTCCTGTCGATCGGTACAGAAGGTTCGGTGGGTGCTCGTTGATTACGCTCTTGCGCCTTGCGGCGTTTTCTCTCGGCGGCTCTAAGCTCTCTCGCTATCTTTGCGTCTTCTCGTTTCTTTACAGCGCCGTTGCTTCCGAAGTCTTTGATCGCCAAGGCGTAGGTGAGTTCAACAGTATCGAGCTTTGCTTCAGGGACGCTGATTGGTGGAAGAAGGGCAGAGGTAGCTGATGTATAAGTCTCCCACCACGGCTGCTCAGCAGGATCACAATCAGACAACGGAGCTGGCGCCCGGCTTTGATATGTCCGCCAAAATGATTGCGGTGACTCGGCGTCAAGGGTGGATGGGATCCAAAAGCGTGGTGCAACCTCACCATTGGTTTCAGCAACGAAAGCAGGATCGCTGATATCCATGTTTTCCTTGCTTATCTTTTCCGATTTGTTAATCCAAGCCTCGAGGCGGTCGTAGAGATTGCGGTCCGAAAATCCTCCACGGCCTTCCCACTCTACCGGCGCTGGAAGCCAGTTTCCCTCCCAGTCAGTCAACTTCTTGATGTCGTAGGTAGGGTCTCCAGCACTATTCGATTTTACTGACGCGCCGCCATCACTACTACTACCCTTTACGGGAGCTTTCATATCCCGGTTTTTGGGCCACCTGTAGCCTTTCGATGCTCCAGATCTAGCTGCCACGCGGAACTCCACCTTCTTTGCAGCGGTTCGCTTGTTGACGTCGTGAGGAGGAGACGATGCTGGCGTATCATTGCTAACTCTGGCAGTTGTACCAGTTGCTTGCTTCGTAGATGCAGTGCTGATCTCTTGGACTTCGTTATCCGGATGCTGTTGCTGGGCGCGGGTTTGGGGTGGTGTGGAGAGATTTTGCGAGAATGGTTGCAGGCCGGCTGCTGGGAATACTTGCCTTACTATATTTCTATGCCAGTGTTAGCACGGACGGAAGGAAGAAAAGGAGAAAGGCGAAGCATGAATGGAAGGTCGGGCGTTAAATACGTACGGTGAATGCTGATTGACTCTTGATGAGCCGCCGCCAGTCGGGTGACCTCTCAAAGCAAGACGAATTTGGTTGGCGGAGGCTCCGGCTGCTTCACCTTCCGCGACTCGCGTTGGGGGTGGATTGCGATTATGGCCTACGCGAAGATGTGGTGGCACATATTGCGATGCCATTTTGATTTCCTTGCGAGTTGGCCAGGGCTTACTTCTTGGTGGTCGCTGATGAGGGTTGTGCGGGGTTGAGTTGTGTGGTGGCTGAGGATGGTCGTGTGTAGGACTGGGCTGTGGGTGGGGCGGTTGAGTGAGCGAAGAGGTGAGATCAAGGTGGTGGAAGTGACAAGTGAGTGGGGACGGGTTAGAGTCAACGAGCACTCTTGATCCGGAATCTTGCTGGGCACGTGCTGGATCGAAGTGACGGAGAGCTTCCCCTCCTTCTTCACCACAGATTAATCGATTGATCTGTGCAATGGTCTCGTTCGCAGGAGGAATCGCTGTCAATGTCTTTCTGGCCCGCCGTTTCCGCCTGCATGGAGTATTCGCCTTCTGCTGGTCCGTCTTTGCTTCAGCAACCGCCACGGCCTCACCCGCCGGATTCGACGTGTTCTGAGGAAGAGGACTGTTGGTGAATGCGGGGATGCGTCGACGTGAATACAACTCCTTTCCAAACTTGTCCTTGGGCCGCGGCTTGCTTGGCCCTCCAGGTGCTGGGCTGCGTGAGAACATGTAGGTAGACAGATGACTTGGTGAGATACTCACCTTGCCACTGAGCAGAGCTGAGGAGCCGGCCGCCGCAGTCTCGTCGAGGTCATTTACTCTGCAAATAGCCCGAGTTGGCGCCGGAGGAAGCATTTCAAGCGTTGTTGCCATTACTTCTCTGTACAGGTCCTAGATTAACGATGCAGGCAGCCTATAGGTAGGTTGCCGGACGATGTTGGTGTAGCTCAGAGATGAAGTGCAGAAGAAGCATGTAGGTAAGCTTTTGGCAGGAGATGACTCCCGCTCCACTCCCTCTCTACCTCTTACCCACCTACGTGGTTCCTGCTTTGTAAATCCAATGAATGGAATGTACTATTGATGTTGTTTCCCTTACGTTTACAATACGTAGTGCACGTGGTTAGCAAATAAAGAAATTCCTGTAGCATAATAGAACGAATACAATAGAATATTCTCTAATTTTTGTCCGTCACTGAGCGAAAGTGTGGAAAATCACCATGACATGGAAATGGGAAAGGTTTCGCCAAGACACGCAAGGACTGCCTGCCGTACGAAACTGAAGTGCCATCTGCAATCCACCTCCCCGACGAGACAAGTCTGAAGAATAAAATGTTGTCAATTTTACGAAAGGCTCGATTAAAGGACAAGGAAATGAGGATTTTGATGTTGTGAGTTTCGCTCATTTTCCAGGACTCGTATTTTGCGACTAAGTTTGAGTTGCGAAGAGGGCTTGACAATGCAGGCAAGACGACCATAGTCAAGAAGATCATGAACGAGGACATCAGCAGCGTTAGCCCGACTCTCGGCTTCATCATCAAGACGATCGATTATGACGGGTATGCACTCTTCCCACAGCCGATGGGTTTTGACTTCTCACATACTCAAGATACAAACTTAACATCTGTGCTGGACTCCAGTCCCTATCCGTTTCAAGCCCCCACTGACTCAACTTTCCCACTAGGGGATGTCGGCGGACAGAAGACGCTCAGGACTTACTGGAAAAACTACTTTGAAAAGACAGACACCTTGATATGGGTAGTGGACGCCACCGACCGAGAGCGCATTGACGACTGCCGCAGGGAGCTGGAGGCCTTATTGCTGGAGGAGGTCCGTGTTTCATTGCACCCATGATTCAGGCATGGCTAATCCAATACTGCAGCGCCTCATGGGCGCCAGTCTACTTGTTTTTAAGAACAAGAGTGACGTGCCCGGATCAATGACGGAGGGAGAAGTTCGGCAGGTAAGCGGGCAGAAAGATTTTTCGGTTTTTTGACGCGGGCGTTTCGGCCAATGACATTTCCCACAGGGGCTTCAACTGGACTCGAGAAAGACGCACAAATGGACCATCATGGCCTGCAGTGCCATGACCGGCATGAACCTCCAGGAAGGGCTCCAATGGGTTGTACAGGATGCAAAGGATCGTCTGTTTCTCTTCTGATACAGCTCTCGCATTACTGCAAGGAGGGCCGCTGTCAAGCTTTCCTGCCAAGTCTTAAAAGAGGATAGCGTGCTAGACGCCAGTTCTGAGACGCGACCAGCAGGGCTTACCAATGTTGCCAATGTTTTGAAAGATATGGAGAGAAAGACTTAACGAGGGCTGGTTCGGTCGGTAGATGTAATCATAGTGAATTGAATAGAGCCATGTATACAAGTGGTGAGCTGTGCGAATGTGCTACTGTATAGTACAAGTGGAATTTCGGACTGCATTCCCCCCATGCGTGATCCGCTGACAGTCGACGCTTGGCCCAAGATGAGGTAGCCGAAAAAATGCCTGTATAACGGAGACTGTTTAGCTTTGAAGACCTTTGAGGAACTTCTTTCCATTGTCTCCCCCGCGCGTCGTAGGGTGGTACCGGGGTCCGACGTGTTCTTCATCATCATGTCTGCCGCTGATGAATTGGATCCCTCGGAATTTGTCCAACGCATCAGACAGCTTGGGGAGCAGAGAGACCAACAAGACGCTGAGCGTGTCCGCAAGCTGGAGGAAGAGATTATACAAGGTCGCAGCGAGAGACTTGCACGAAGAGCAGGTGAGTACTGGCGGATCCAGCCCGTGTTTTGACCTTCCTGATGGCTTGTTGCAACAACAGAGCGCGCTCGTTCACTCTCCCCCGAAAAATCTAACACGCCGCAATCTCAGCACTCAGCCGCTGCAACCCCTCGAAGCATACATGAAAAAGCCGCCGAATCTCCCACACCTACAATGGAACCTCCACCAAGTCAATCTCCACTCGAAGAGTCGCTGCAGCGCCTGACGGGGTCGCCTGCTGCGACCCAGGAAGACGAGCCCAAGAAACCCACCGCAAGTGCAGCTGTAGCACCATCCCGCACTGGAACACTTTCATGGCAGAGGAGGCCTCAATCTGGTACACGGAGGCCATTATCCATAGCGACAACTGAAAAGAACACGGCGCCATCACTTCAGGACACCTCCGAACCAACATCGCCGGAGGATTCGGGCATATCGAGGAGTCAGATCGCACAATCGCTGGGTTCAAAAGACCCTTCATGGTTCAGGCAAACCGCAGATAGAGGAATGGGCTCTGCAGCGTATAGGAAGAATCAAGAGGATGCCGCGGTAGACATGGCAGCGATATCAGGCAGAAAGCAGCTACCTGGAATGTCACGCGAGCCTACGGCAGAACTAGAGGCAACGAGCCCGCCTCCCGAGAGCTTTCGCTCCAGCTCTCCCTCGAGAGCAAGTTCAGTCAGAGGGAGTGCTGCATGGAGCAATAGACTCTCAACAAACACGTCCATCTCTAGTGGCGGGGCTGAGCCTTCTGAGAAGGTCAAGTCACCACTACCGATGCTGGAATCGCAAAAGCTCAGCCCTCCCTCCGACCAACCCTCCTCAGTTGACGGTGGAGAACAGTTGAACATGGGACGATCCATGGCGATGTCACCAGCTCAAGGACGTATCTCTCCGGAGCGGATGGACCGTCCTGCGTCACCGACAAAGGGTTTGGGTGGGTTTGTTCAAAGTGCCATGCTCAAGCGCAATGATAGTATGAGCAAAAGGTGGAGTGCACAGGCAGCACCGGGCCTTAGCAGGCAAAGTTCTACCGCAAGCAACCGTAGTGGTGTTGGAGCTGGTTTGGGAGGTTTACCTGGCTCTGTGAGCATGCCTAAATTAGATTCAAGACCAAGCAGTTTGAGTCGCGGTAACTCTATGGAACCAAACTCGCGACCTGGGTCCAGCTCGAGCAATATGACCATCACGAAGGAATTTACGGACAACTCCAAGGGCGAATTTGTGAAACCAGCGCTTCCCCAGCATACTCGAGGAAAGTCGGTTACAGCTGCTTCGACAACAACATTTGGTGAAGATAACAGATCCACAGAGAACTCGCCTCCGCCGAGTCCTTCGAAGCGATGGAGTCCTACCAAGTCAAGCTGGCTCGAAAGTGCACTCAATAAGCCAGATTCTCCGAAACCCAAACTTCCGCCGCCCCAGCAGCCCGCTTGGATGGCAGAGATCAATAAAATTAAACAGCAGCGGAGCAGTGTTGACCTTGGACGAACAGCAGCGCTTAAAAGTCCCCCCGCCGGCTCTCCGCTCCCTTCAGCTGCCGTGAGCCTGTCATCAAAAACAAACGATTCTGGCACAGACACATTAGGCAAGGATCGTGCGCCACGAGATTCGCCGCCCCCTAAGCCTGCAGAAACAGCCACACCACCCCCAAAGTCGAAGCCAGTTATTACCTCGCCGAAGCCAACGATTGCTGCTGTGGAAGAAATTCCAGCCCCAGAGAAAAACACGCCAATTAAGTCGACCAAAGAAATGTCTGAAGACACTTCAGAACAACCCACACCAAAACCATCAGGAACGACTTCTGAATTCTCAAAAGGCTCTCCCGCATCTACGTCCTTGTCAAAACCTAAACCCGAGACACCTCCAAAGAAGGACTTTCGTTCTGTACTCAAACCTCGCCAAGGCGCTACGGATGGCTCGAAGGAAGAACTCGAATTTCAAAATGTATTCGGTAAACTCAAGCGTACGCAAACGGAGAAATATGTTCCTCCAGATGAACTAAAGAGTAACATACTCCGTGGCAAAGCTGGACTGCAAGTCACCGCAGGACCTAAGCTCGGAGGCCGTAAAGACGAGCTGAAAGAGAGCCTAATTAAACAAAAAGAAGCAATAAAGGCCAAAGCTTTGGAGACCGGGGCTGTAGACTCGAAGAAAAGCAATGACCCCATGCCTACGCCTACAACTCCCGAAGCGATAGCGAAAAGAAAAACCCTTGGTAAATTAGAGAGCGTTTCGAGTCATCCATTGCCAGTCAAGGAGAAGGATGCTCGAACCCCAGAAGCCATAGCACGACAGAAGAGCCTCAGGGAAAAGTCCAAGCCTGCCATGCCGGAGAAACAGCCAGAGCCAACCCCGGCGTTCCCACCCAAGGAGGCAGTAAGATCAAGCAAGCTTGCTGATCGCTTCAATCCTGCTCTTGCTGGAATGCTCGCTCGGGGGCCTTCGCCCATGTCGAGTGGTACCGCAGCCTCAAAAACAGGGAGTCTACCTGAAATTGGAAGCACGGCAAAGTTAACCTCTAGTGAAAATGATGGTCCTGGACCTCAGCTGACACACATGACGAAGGGTAGAGCTCGTGGTCCAAAAAGGAGGGCACCAGTTACCAAAGAAGAGAAATCTGAGCCCGCTAAAGTTGCGCCGGTGGTCGCTGTGCCTCTCGTGAAATCTGAAAGCATTCTGCCGTGCAATGTATCGTCTCCAGACACTTCAAATGCGGCGGAAGGGCTTGCGCCAATGTCTAATATTGCGCGAACCCCGTCGCGGGAGTCAATCAAGGCCAAGCCCATAACACCCGTCAAATCGCCGCAGCTAGAGAGAAAGATAGAGAAGCCACCAGTTCAAGAACCACCCAGGAAAACACCATCGCCAGAGCTTGAGAGGAAGTCCTCATCACTAGAACAAAAATTAGAAAAGCCTGCAGACCTCCCGTCAGAAACTCCGCCAACGCGAGACGCTTCCACATTACCAGCTGAGAAATGGAAGCCAGCAGGTGCGCGACCATTGCCTTCCATAATGCCAAAACCAGTAGAGAGATCTGTCATTCCCGACCCACCTGCTGAGGAGAAGCCCTTAACCAAGCCCGAAGTTCCCCGGGAGAATGATCCGACCCCAGCATCAGAAGCTTCTAGCTTCTCCGTGAGGAGTGCTACTGCATTATGGGGCAGGCAGTCCGCGTCAGCCTCTCCACCTCTTACCCGGTCGAAATCTCCAATAAAACTACCCACCAGGGCTGATGAGCAAGCTGCGATGGAAAATGCGGGTTTGGCACGTACATCAGAGCCAATTGAGTCAGCCCAGCCTCTGCAACCAGCGCCTCTCGCACCAAAACCAAAGCGGGTTGGCCTGGGCCTTGCAAGCCTAGGCGGAGCTGTCGTGCCCCAATTCAAGCGGGAGTCCAGCCCGCCAAAACCAGTCTATTCCAAATATCCAGTATCACCACCACTAAGTGCTGGACGACATTCAGAGCCGTTCAAGGAAATTCCAACTCCAGGTAACGCCGAATCAAACGAATTATTCGGAGACTTCTTCGATGAACTGCCAGTCACAACTGGCGAACTTCCCAGCTATATCGATGCTCAGCAGATACTTACATCCGGTCCTTATGACATGGGCCCTGCGGGCAAGATTAGGACGCTCCGTAAACAGATACAAGAATTATCAGGCGATGGCAAACTAATACCCGTGCCGATGCAGGAGGAGCATGTGCTTTTCGAAGAATCTATGTATCTATGTACCCATGACTTTGGAAATTCTAAAGGCGCAAAAATAACAGAAGTCTATCTCTGGGCTGGCGCTGGTGTTCCAGAAGGTGCCTTGGAGGACGCCCAGCTCTTTGGTCGCAAGGCAGCGAAAGACAACCACGGCAAGCTCATCATCCTTCGACAGGGAAAGGAGACACCCAACTTCTTTGAGGCGCTCGGAGGCATTGTCATCACTCGTCGCGGAACACGGCCAGCGTCGCAACAGTACATGCTCTGCGGCCGTCGCCACATGGGCCACATCGCCTTCGACGAAGTCGATCTCTCACTCAAGAGCCTCTGCTCAGGCTTCCCTTATGTAATCTCGTCAAACAGTGGCACCGTCTTTCTATGGAAAGGCATCGGCTGCTCCGCCGAAGAGCTTTCCGGCGCACGCCTCATTGGCATGGATCTCGGTTCCTCAGGCGAACTCTGCGAGCTCGACGAAGGGTCGGAGACGCCCAAATTTTTCGAAATCTTCCCTCCGGTCGACGACAGCACCAGCTCTAACAAAAGCAAAGGCAAACAAAACGTGGCAATCCCGCGATCGGCCGACCACTGGCGGTACAAGGCCGGCAGCGACAAGTACCGGGCGCGGCTTTTCAAGATCGAACAACAGCAAGGGATAGGAGGAGGATGGGGGATAGGAGCCAGCTTGCAGGTGAGCTCATTTCTGGCGCCTTTGCTTCGCCGCCCATCGTGGCAGAACATTTACTCTGGAGCGACGACGCCAACCTCAAGACCGCAGACGCCGCAGACGCCGAAATCGCCGCTCCCGCCCACCGTGACCAAGGTGACGGAGATTGCGCCGTTTTGTCAGAAGGATCTAGAGCCGGAGTTCATCCATGTGCTGGACGCCTTCTTTGAGATTTATATGTAAGTCGGCACTGTGGAGGGGGAGGATGATGCTAACCAAATCTTTGTTAGTATTGTGGGAGCGCTTTCGAGATCCCAGTCGGCGGCTTTTGGCACGGCGCTGCTGTTTGCGCAGGAGTACGGCATTCTGGCCGCGTCGGCTGAAGACCGTCCGTTTGTCCCCGTCACGACTGTCGTTCTGGAGGGCGTTCCCCGTGACATGAAAGCAGTGTTTAGGCACTGGGACGACTCGCTTGTGCCTGCAGCAGCCTTGATGAGGGGGAAGTTGGGACGAGGCAAGAGTCTGCGGATCGTAGGACTCGAAAAGGCATTGGAGGCGACGAGACGGTAGGTGTTATGATGCACAGCAATGAAAGCAGATGGAGCTGAATAGGGAGGGGCGGCTGTGGGCTACTCTTGTACTCGGGTAATGGATGGGTGGTGTTTTCAGAGACGGCTGCATAACGTTGCATGAAGGATAATTTCTGGTGGTGTTGCCAGTCAATTTTCTTCCTCTTTGTCTTTTTTCTTTTGCTTCTTGTACGTCTCTTTTGGGCGGCTACCCTGTTTTATTTTCGGGCTTTGTATATACGCCTGCTTCTTCTCTTCCTGTTCGCGCTTGGAGAGGCCAAAAGCGCTAGGACGGCTTTGCGACGGCGTACCTTTGGGGAGATTTGGGCATATTAAAGAACCTGTAATGCATCTTATAGCGAATGGCGACCACTGTTCTCATTTTTGTCTTCAAGAATTATGTACGCTCTGTAGATACCCGTCATTACATGGCAGCAGTAGTCCAACTCCATGCCGTCTCAAACAACATGCCAAAACAGTTCAATCCACGCCAAGACCCGCCTCTTCACCGCCCCCAACATCCCTGCTAGCGCCCTCAGACCCTCCGAACTTTTTCTACCCAGCACTTTCTCGCACCTCCACCCTTCGACCAAATATCCGCAGCTGTTCTTCTCGCGAACCCCCCAATTCCTCCCGCTTTGAACGCAATGGCGCCGTTCCTGGACGACGACTTCGTCTTCACCATCTCCGACAACGACGACATCCCGGACCGCGACGACGACGCCGACGCCGACACCGACGATGCGGCGAGCCCCCCGCCCGCGGTGCTCGCGGGGAAGGGCAGGAAGCGCAAGCGGGACGAAGGCGTAGCGGACGCGAAGGCGGAGAAGAAGAAGAGCAAGAAGGCGAGGCGCGAGCAGAAGAATGCGAAGCGTGCCAAGGAGCCTCTGAAGGAGGATGGGGAGGAGAGTGCAGAGGAGGCGGGAGAAGACGACGGGGCTATGGCGTCGGATTTTGAGTTTCAGGTTGGAGATGTTGATACGGGTGTTTTAGAGGATTTTGACGGGTGGGGGCTGGGGCAGAAAGACCAGGAGGAGCAGCGGGGGAGGGGTGGGAGCAAGGCGGTGGATGTGGATGAGATTATCGAGAGGAGGAGGAAGGCGCGGGAAGGGAAGGGGGGAGAGGATGTGAAGAATGGAGAGGACGAGGAAGATGAGGAGGGAGACTTTACGGGGTTTGGTGAGGAAGACGACGAATTGCTGGCAGAAGATGGGTTTGGGATGGGTGTTGTGGACGGCGAAGATGAGGAAGGGGATGGGGTCGAAGATAGCAAGGACGAAGCATCAGAAAGCGATGGCGATGGCGACAGCGACGGCGAGAAAGACTCGGACGACGAGTCTGTCGCAGCACCCGTCCCGCATCCTCTCGATGAAGCGTCCGATGCTTCATTCGACGACGAAGAAGATCCTGAAGAGGCCAAACGCCGTGCAGAGTTCTTCGCCCCAGAGGAAAATCTGGACGTCTCAAAGGACCCTTCTACAAAGACCACCGGCTCATTTCAGGGCATGTCTCTCTCACGTCCTATCCTGAAGGGTCTCGCTTCAGTCGGCTTCACCGAACCAACGCCAATCCAGCGCAAAACTATACCCGTCGCTTTACTGGGCAAGGACGTTGTTGGAGGCGCTGTGACCGGCTCCGGAAAGACGGCAGCATTCGTCATCCCCATCCTCGAACGACTCCTATACAGGCCAAAGAAAGTCCCAACAACCCGCGTCGCGATCCTAATGCCAACCCGCGAACTGGCAGTCCAGTGCTTCAACGTCGCCAAGAAGCTCGCTAGCTTCACCGACATCACCTTCGCGCAGCTCGTCGGCGGTTTCTCCCTGCGCGAGCAAGAAGCCGTGCTGAAGACGCGGCCGGACGTGGTGATAGCGACTCCCGGTCGTTTCATCGACCACATGCGGAACTCGGCCAGCTTCGCCGTCGACACGCTCGAGATCCTGGTCCTGGACGAGGCGGACCGCATGCTCGAAGACGGCTTCGCGGACGAGCTGAACGAGATCCTGAACACGATCCCGAAGTCCAGGCAAACGATGCTGTTCTCGGCCACCATGACGGACACGGTAGACAAACTCATCCGAGTCGGGCTGAACAGGCCAGTGAGGCTGATGGTGGACGCGAAGAAAAAGACAGTCCAGGGCCTCGTCCAAGAATTCGTGAGGCTCAGGCCGGGGAGGGAAGACAAGCGGCTAGCCTACCTGATGTATCTGTGCGAGAAGGTCTACACAGACCGCGTGATCATTTTCTTCCGCCAGAAAAAGGAGGCGCACAGAGTCAGGGTCGTGTTCGGCATCTGTGGGCTCAAAGCCGCAGAGCTGCATGGAAGCATGAGTCAGGAGCAGGTACAGCATATCCAATTCCCTTCACCTCTCTCTCTCTTTTTCTATACACACCCCAGCGAATTATCCGCTAACCACACCCCCCGCAGCGCATCCAAAGCGTCGAGTCCTTCCGCTCAGGCAAAGCGTCCTACCTCCTCGCCACCGACCTCGCCTCGCGCGGCCTCGACATCAAAAACGTCGCCACAGTCCTCAACTACGAAGCCCCACAATCCCACGAAATCTACCTGCACCGCGTCGGGCGTACCGCGCGCGCGGGTCGCACCGGCCGCGCCTGCACCATCGCAGCCGAGCCGGACCGCAAAGTCGTCAAAGCGGCCGTCAAATCCGCGCGCGCCCAGGGCGCCAAGGCGGTCAGCCGGCAGGTGCCGGGGGATGCTGCCGAGGCGTGGGCGGCGCGCCTGGAAGGCCTGCAGGGCGAGGTCGAGGAGATTTTGAAGGAGGAGAAGGAGGAGCGCGTGCTCAGCGCCACGGAGCGCGACTTGCGGCGCGGCGAGAACCTCGTCGTGCACGAGGACGAGATCAAGGCGCGGCCGAAGCGGACGTGGTTTGAGAGCGAGAAGGAGAAGAAGGCCGGGAGGGAGAAGGGCGCGAGGGAGCTGAATGGCGAGTCGAGGAAGAAGGAGAAGAAGCGGCTTAGCGGGAAAGACAGGAAGAGGCTGGAGATCAGAGATGATAGGATGGAAGGGAAGGTGTGGAAGAAGGGAAGCGCGGAGAGGGCGGGGAAGGGGATGCTGGAGAAGGCTGGAGGGAGGGCAAAAAAAGGGAAGGGCAAAGGTGCAGCTGTGAAAAGTAAGCCGAAAGCGAGGGTTGGAAAAGCGAAGAGATAGTCTTAAATAGCTCTCGTGAAGCCGAATGCTCAATCGAAGTCCTTCCAGACACATGACTAGCTCGCAAGTAGATTTCATTATCAACGCTTTGATTAAAATGTTGACTATAGAGCCAGGTCCCTAACCTAACAGCCCTGAAACAGGGCAGGCCGAAGCCGAACGGATGAATGCTCGTAAAGTGGTGAAAGTTGCAAAAGACAGGCTGAAAGAAGAAATGGAACTTGCAAGACGGCCTTCGCAAGATGCATACAAAATTCCGCAAACGCAAACGCCAGTCCTCTTCGCCTAGCCCAGCCCCCCTCATCCTTGTCCTAGAGGCCGTTTCGAAGAGGCCCAGCGAATTTCAAGATGAGAAATCGTGTAATTTAAAAAAGCAGGCCTGATGGTTAAAAAAAAGGGAGAAAAAAAAAGGAGAAATCCCTCAACCCCACAGGACGCCACTGCTATTGCAACAGATCGCCAGGACTGAATTGGTGTAAACATATCAACAAAACCACCCATCACACTCATACCCTTGGACCTTTAATGCCATCGACAGCCGACACAAAATGAACATGGTCTGGCTACGTGTATGCAAAATATCCTGGCCAGATTTACAACTTCCTCCTCCTGGGCAAGCCCAACTTTCGCCGCTCCTCTCGGTCGCCCTCGGCGAGCCACTTGCTCGCCTTCACGAGCTGGACGACGTTGATGAATTGTTTTCCGGCCATGACGGGGAAGGAGATGGAAGCGAGAATCCATGGGACGGTAGAGTCCATTTTGTTTGCTCTGTATTATCAAATACTCAGTCAGTATCAGATAGGATTGGGAACATAGTATATAGGATAATGTTTCGGAGTGATGGGGATTCCTGAGGACGTACCGTGCCATCTCCATTGCGCCTGCTGACCACGGACTTGTGAAAAGCACAGAAGGTTTCGGAGCCGCCGGGCTCCCCGGTTGGAGAGTTGAGGGAGCAGGTTGTAAGAGAGAGGGGGAGAGGATTGGTGAGGAAAACGAAAGGAGGTAGAGAGCGATGAAGAAAAGCTCATTTAGAGCGCAGAAGGTGAAAAGGACTTTCTATATAGCATAAGATGATTAGCCACTATCCACATTATATTCAAGCCCCGAATCCCTCGCAGATTCGAGATGTGGAAATCTTTGAGAGCCTTTCTGCGGAGAAACTTGGAGGAATTAATGCAAGCATAAAGTGCGGGCACATACATTATTCGAATAATACATCTTCAGAATCCAACTCCTACTCTCATCGATCTTCTTGTGGCTGTGGCCACTCCCTCCCATGGACAGCGTCGCATACATGTGCATATAATGGCTCGCCAAATCCAAGCTGATCAGGCCTTGGAACACGATGCTCCACCTCGGGAAGGCAGACGCAAGAAATACCAGCAGGCAAGCGGTAGTGCACCTGTCCGTCACCATGTCCAGCACAGCACCGAACTTTGTGGATTGCTCGAATTTGCGCGCTGCGAAACCATCTAATGCGTCTAGGAGGCAAGATATGCTATAGAGGAGGGAGCAAGTGCGCGGGTGGAGGGGCATGTAGTAGAGGGATGCGACGGCTAGGACGACGCGTGCGTAACCTGTGGAGAGCGCGATTGGTCAGCGGAGGAGTCGCAGAAGAGTCACGGAGGGTAGACGCCGGGCAGATACCTATTAAATTTGGATAGAATATGAAAATGTTCTCTTCGGGCTCCTTTGCAGCCTTGGGACGAACAGCCCTCCCGTTACCGTTTGCCATTGCCCCGGGCATGGTAATAAAGAATCGGCCAGAACGTGGGGTTGTGAATGTAGCTTGCTGGTCCAATATTTATCGTCGGGGGCTTGTGGCAGGCGGCGGACTTAAGCTCTCAGGCAAACTCGTGTTGGTGGGGTTGTCTATGAGTTCGGCGATGTTGATCAGACCGGGGTGATGGCGGAGATTAAAGCGCCTCCGAGGGTCCACGGTGATACAGGGGTGGAAGGAAGAGTGGTGGTGGGCGGAAGATGATGTTGTTCACCTCTGGTCGCATGCGACAGCACTGAGTCCAGCAAAGTACGAAGGAATTTGCTGATAAGACGATAACGAGAGCTCAGGGCCTAAATAAGAAGGCAGCAGGGGGCTTGGAAGGTGTGGGGGAGTGTGTAATCGGTGACCTCTCTTTGGTTTCTTGGAGGTATGGTTTAAGTGAATTAAGGAGCGAATTATAGTTGAGTAAGCAGTAAAAAGGAAGAGGAGTTGCTAGGGCTTTTGTGGTATAACAGGTAGGCTGATGGTGTTGAGAAAATATATTTGGTCCGTCCGAATCCGCGCTGCTAGGCCGAATCAGGCACTGCTCATCATCGTCATCTCATAGGCCGCCCTTGCGAGGTATTTCGCCATACCCTATAATTAATTAAAAAGGAGGATCCTGATTAAATACACCAGAAACACCTTCTCTACGACGGAAAGCCAGTCGATAGGTTAAGGGAAGTTTTCTACATGTGTGGGTATGCACTAATATAAGCCTCTACATAACGTCAACCCGCTAGATTAGGTATTCAGCAACGCACTCCAGGCAGCAGCTTCGAATTAAAGTCTTAGGATAGCTTCAGCAACTCCAGAAAATATATATATAGTTTTTTTAATATCCACGAAAAGCTATAAGGCCCATGTGGGTGTTCATTCCTACAGAGGCATTGAGATTTTGGAAGCTCTGAGTGAACCCATCTGGGGTTGCTGCTTGTCGCTGTAAGCTTGGTAGGATTCAAAGGCTGTATCTGTGTCCTGGTCTGGTTCTTGTGCTGCCCCAGCAGGATAATCCAAACATTCGCCATTTCCTGAGCCTTGTCTTTTCACCGCTGCTGAGCTCCGTTTGCCAAAGAGGCGGGAATTTCCTGCCATATCCGCTACCAAGGCTAGGTAGCTGGGCGATTATAGCTGAGCCTCGTAAGTAGCCAATATGTGGAGCAAGAGGACGGTAGACATACACTGTTTTAGGGTCCTCAAGAAAAGCATTTCTTGCCGGTCGTGTGAGGAGCAGATACTCCTTTAACGTTACTCAGATCAATATTTTGGGCAAACTCAAGGCCAAGAAGGGCCGGCATAGCCCAGACGTTAGATCGCATATTGGTTTAAAGATGTATAATTTTTACCAAAGAGTTTGTGGCAAAAGGACTAACCGGAATGATTGAGGTTTATGAATGTTCCCGGGCTCAACGAAGTATCGAGCACATGTATTGGAGAGCATGACGGCTATACAACGTTAAAATCAAGATAAATGTTAAACTTTCTAAACCACTGGCACATGAATTAATGAAGAGCATGCAGAGACAGAAACATGAGCGGAGGAGAATGACGGCAGACTTGTCTTCAGAAGCAGATAATCATCATCGATGAATAGGTAAGACAAAGTTCAAAAACACTTGAGTGACGCAGTGACAGATAATGAGAGAGGTTGTGACTCCGCATGCTCCAAAGATCACGAACATCACAAGCTTTCTTTCTTTCCAAATACTATCTTGGTTACCGACACCAGTAACCTAAGATGCTATCGCATGCGCCGTTAATAAAGACGCCATGTGAGGAGCCATTTAGTTAGTTCTCCCCACGTTATGTGCAATTGGGGTAAGGGTCCAAAGTACTTCGGATTGGATATACAAAGGAATCTATGTTCAATACCTAAAGCCATGCATGGGGGTGCAAGTGGGCTAAAGAAACTCGAACTCGCGACCGGACATTGGACACCTGGAAAAAAGTCTTTCTAGACGCTGATTGTCACAAAATATAAACAGCAACGAAGATACCCTAAGGTTGTGAATCACATATTAACCAAACCAATTCGATCCAGCCTCTTTCAGGATTGAATTTTCGGAACTATCCACTCGTAAGATCTACCTAACAAACTAATCTACCTAACAAACTAACGCAACCATGATAAAATTATAAACAAACTCCAAAAGTGATCGCCATGAGCCTTCCACTGTACGGAAAAGGGTCCTGCCGCACCTGACAACGTCAAAATCACTTCGGCGAGTTGGGGTATGCTTGAAGAATGTTAACCTCATCAATCTCGTGGCTTATTCCCATCAAAACCTTGCTTATACAGCACTGATACCTCTAATCATTCGCAAATTATCATCATAAACAGCCGGGCCGACTTTTTTTCTTCGCAAAATACTCTCTACCTAAACCTCGCTGTGCAACGGCCCATGACCTCACCTTGGCATACGAGCTCAGCGTTGAACTCTGAGCCGTCGAGAGTGAGGTAGATGTCGAAGTAGACGCGGTAGAAGGTACCCTGAGGCGTATCCATGCGCTCGAAGTCCTTTTCGAGGTTCTTGCGTGATAGGTCCGAGGTGAGTGTAACGACTTCCTTGATGCCTGCAATTAGAAAGTATTAGTAATGCGCTACCCAGCCACATGAAAATCTCGGGGACTTACGAGGATCCTTGGTGTATTCTGGGCAAACATCGTCGTCACATGCATACAGGATATCCTCGTACATCAGAGTCGCACCAGGCGCCACCTGCCTGAAGAAAGAAACCTTGACCGGCTCTCCAATCTTGACACGCTGGCCCTTCTGCACGAAGATCTGGCGTGTATACTTACACCTGTCTTTGCCATCGAGTGATGGGACACGGTATTGCTCGGGGTGGTGGCCCTCCTTGAATGGCTGGAGAGTGGCCATGAGGTAATGCCGACGGGCGACACGGTGTGTGACAATACGCTCGGTGATGCCAGCCGTGACGGCGCCTTTGACGATAGCAGCCACCGAGTCCATAGGACGGACGACTTTAGACTGGAATTGAGGCGGGACGTGGAGTTTAATCTGTTGGAATAGATATTCGGAGGCGCCAAAACCACCGACCACAAGGACGTTCTGTGAAGCGTTAGTACGGAATATGTAAATATATGTTTCCGGTTGAAACTTACCTGCAATGACCTGTTCTGTGCTTGGATAGCAATGATCTGATTCCTAACCAACTCCAAGATCCTGTTCACCACAGGCTCGAAGCACTGCAGAATTTCCTCATTCGTGAACGTCATGTAGCCCTCTTCAATACCAGCCTCAGGGAACTCAGCCTCGATACCAACGTCTACAGCCCACTTCTGGCCATTGTTTCGGAAATCGGCCTTTATCCTGTTCTCGAAATCCATGATGCACTTCGCGTAAACTTTGCCGGCCGTCTTCGAACCGTCTGGCAACTTCATCTTCCTAATCTTTGCCCGAAGGATGTTACTGAAATTACGGTTGAGCGCAGTTGAACCGCAGGAGTCACCTGATCCAGCCGTGCATTCGGCCACTGAGAATGGTTGCTCTTCTTCCACCTCGTAAGCGATCAGATCGACAGTACCACCGCCACAATCTACAATAAGAACGGCGTCGTGTATCTTGAGGTTGAGAAGACCGGTCTTGGAGCAGAACATGGCTGCAGCTTCCGGCTCCGTAATAAGCGTTAATCTATTATCATTCTCGTCGCGCAAGAAGCCCGCTTGGATAGCTGCAGCACGGGTTGCAGCCTTGCCAGCATCGTTCCAAATAGCGGGCACGGTCAGGTAGTATCTGATGTTGCGCTCTTCTCGGTTAAACACTTCACCAAGCGTCTTTTGCAGCTGGTTCCTCATCGCTTGCCGTAAGTGGAAGAGATAATCTGCTGCGACGTCGATCTCCGACTTCCCTGGAGGGAGAGGGGGCAAGTTGATAGGATCAATGTAGGTGTTTCCAGACAGCATAAGCTGGAGTTTGAACCACTCAACCTTCTGAACACCCGGCTTGGGATAACCTGTAGGAGCCAAGGCATCTGCGATATCCGGACCCCAGCCAACAACTTTTTGGTATTGGTCGTAGTATAGCACGGTGGGAATCTACTCAGCGGTGCGTCAGGACTAATCCGATAAGCGAATTGCGATGCTCATACTTTTTGTTTCGTCTGATTTCCTGCGCCCGGCCATTCCGTAATGATGTCTTCTTTCGCTTCGGTGTTTGTTGCGAACGCAAACGCGACACCGGAGAAAGTTGTTCCCTACCAAGCCGTGCATTAGCAAGTGCGAAGTAATTTCCCCAGCGATAACAGCAATGCTTACAAAATCTATGCCAACAATCAACTGCGCCTTGCTCCTGCCTGCACCTTCAACCTCAACTGCACCCGGGCGGCTGTAGGACTGTGGTCCGGCAGGAGCTGGAGGGGTAGCCTGAGGTGGGGCACCATAGCCAGCCGCATAGCCAGCCTGTTGTTGTTGTTGTTGCTGTGGATAGCCAGGCGGGCCTTGGGGAGCTTGCTGGTACATTTGACCCGTGGGCGGATAACCGTGTGCTGGTGCAGCACCAGTGTTTATAGGTGGGGGCATTGGGCTGGTAGGCCTGCCGTGTTGTTGTTGTTGTGGTGCGAGACCGCCGGGCGGAGCGTAGGTGTACGAGGGCGGGCGACCGAGAGGGTTTTGGGGATTCATAGCGGGGAGAGAAGTGGTAGAGGAGCTGTTATTAGAGCCCTGCGGGGAGAGGCTAGAGGGCCTTTGCTGTTGAGGAGTGGTGATGTTCTGCGGCGAAACGTTGTTTGAAGATCTGCGTCTCGAGCCCACAAGATTTTTAAAGCGAGCATTCATGGACGACATGAATAGAAGGAAGAGAGGACAAGGTCAGGCGGGAGGGGGTGATTTGGGAGTGAGCTGTGGAGTCGGGCTTTTCCAGCAGAGAGGGTGCGGCTGACAAGCAAGGCTGAGCAGTGATGGTAGACCCAACGCACAAGGTCTCTTCGCCGCCCAGGCCAGGGCCAAGAGTGATGCGAGACCCGTTCTGGACGCCCAAGCCGCAGTGTGGAGGCGCAGGAGGAGGACGGTCCCGTCGCGGCAGCAGTTGAGGCTAATGAAGGAGGACGAAACAATATAATAATACGAAAGGCGTATGTGCCTGGGTGGGAAGGGGGGACTACAAAACGAGTGGATAGCGTGTTAGCAAGCATGAGTGCCATGCAAGCACGGCGGGTAATCATGGGGCAGCAACACTCCGGGCGAGCAACAAAAGATGCAGCGGGATGCAGTGGGCGTGTGCAGTCCCTCTGGGCCCTCTGGGCCCTCTAACACATTGTAAAAATCAGGTCAGGAAAGAAGGACTAGACACCGGAGGACTTTTCTACCTGTGGATGCCTCGCCGCTCATTAAGCCCATTATTGAGCCCATTCAAGCCTTCAATTGCTGCATGACTGGCTCAAGCAAAAGGCGGTTTTCGGCGTGGTTTGTTCGCTTCCTAGCAGCCCGCCCACTAGTAGCCTCTCGAGCCCTAAGAAAGCGAGTGGGATTGTATTTGCAGCCACTGCCTGAGGCCAGGATTTGGTTTCGCTCTGCATATTCAGCCAGAGCGTGGCAATTGCACATTATAACTGCTCCGACGAGTCCTCCAAACGCTCACGACGATCTCTTCGCAGGATTGCAATCTGAGCGACAAGGCGCAAGCAGTCGCTACAGCTACCTGTTGCTTTTTGACACACCATTTACGCCGGTGGCTACTTCTGGCCTGAAAGCGGTGAGACAAATCTCTTAGGGGCATACAAGAGCTCGTATGGCTATCGCTACGTCGGAATATTATCAGCTCCAATCCAATCTTTACGTTTCTTTTCGTTCCTATTGCCTATCTTGGAAATACTGCATACATGCTGACTCGGGACAGTTTGATTCCAAAGCGCCTCTTTTGCGCAGCAATGCATTGTGGAAAGTACTTGAGTAAATATGGCGGCTTATCCTGAAACTTTGCAACCGCAGTTTCACATTTATTTGAACTGCAATTCCAAAATGGCATCAGAGCACGAAAGTACAGAATTATCCTGAGGTATTCTATACCGTTAAGGTCAACACATATTCTGGTGCTTTAGTTACAATCTTACAAATGACTTCGTGTATTTAGGGAAAACTATCTAGTCCTTAGTATGCTCCATTCTAAAGTTTCCCGGACGCTCGTCCAAAAACCGCATGGGTTGGGAAGGGTTGCACGAATAGCGCCTCGCGTGTACGTATCAACTCTTGTATTAGACAACGATTCAACTTCACATAGAATAGTAATGGTAGAAATCCATTGACGCACACAAACGCGGCCCATTCCTAATCACACTTCCTTTCTCATCTGTCTCTAATGCAGAATGCTCATTGTGGCTTAAACTACAGATCCAGCTACATTACCGCCCGAGATCGCGGACTATACAGATTCAACACTCGTTCACCTCCAAATACAATTCCCCCCAACCGGTCACTCTACCGGCCGTGGCTGTCGCGTAGGCTTGCCTGTTTGTGGCGGATGTCGACGCTGGCAAAGGCGTCTGGGGCGATGAAGCCGTTGTCGAGGTTGTCGCATGGCCAACCTGCGGTTGCAGGACCGGGCTGAAGTATTTTATTTCGGCGTTCCAGCCTGTGTACCAGACGCCGTTGGCGGCGATGCCAGTACATAGCCGTGGCCTGCGACGAGGGGCACTACGGATAGGAAGGCAGCCAGGAAGGCTAATCGGGGTGTCATCTTGGACCTCAGTCACGTCCGCCGAATGAGAGATAAGTGAGACAGGGTGAAGTGAACACAGGGAACGGTTAAGTTTGGATCTAAAAGGACGTAGTATCACAATACCTCAACACGGTCTGGAGAAACGACAAACTTTGTACCAAGATCGAGCTGGAGACCCGGAGGCCAAGTAACGGCTCATTACTGACAATAAATTAATTGCACACGTATTTCCTGGGGTCTCCACATCCCTTTCATGGAGTGATCTGAGCATATTTTGCTACCCATTGGAAGTAAAATCAGGAATTCTCATGAAACACTTTGGAATTTAACCAAGACAATGGCCCAAAATAACTCACCACGCTAGAGTGAGCCAGTGGAAAGACTCTTGCTAGCAGTTTCCTGTGGACGCCTTATCGTCAGCAGACCAGCGGAGAACGTACTGTCGGCTCCCTTGGGATTCTCATGCATTAAGGAGCTCCATCGCGCGTGCTGCGAGACCAAGAGGGCTGAATCAGCATAACGTCATTGCTTCGTCGGATATGTTGGTGGAAGTCAAAGGTTGGGTGATGATGGATATTGTTTTAAAGAGATATGTCGGTCCGTCGGGCCTGAGCTCATCTATTGACCAGCGCTAAGCATTAGCGGAAGCAGGGTAATCGTGGGCATGACCGGTTTTGAGAGCACAAAAACTGCGAGGAAATCTCAAATCTTGAAAGCCTAGAGATCTGAAGCTGTCGAGGATGCAAAGCGTGCGAGCGCGCGTGAATTGCCAAAAGGCTGCTCGGTCCTATAATATGCCTTTATGTTTCGCTGTATTTCCACCAGGAAAATCAAGGATACAGGCTCGATTTCAGTCGTTTGGAGACCCTTAGGTCTATTTAAATTAAGTCAATTGTGGCAGTAATTAGGTATCTACAAAAAAGAGTACTATTCCCATCCCAGGAACAATCAACAAAGGCCAGGCAACCGATGCAATTGAAAACAGGCAGGAAGCACAAACAACGCCTGCTACGCCAGCCACGACACTTTCGGTTCAGGAAGCCCAAAACTAGCATACACTCGAGAATCAGCAACCGAGAACTCCAACTGACCCAATGAAAGTGTTTTCAAACAAACCGAAGCAACCCCCTCGTGAAGGGCATCACGGATAGTGGTTGGAGCGTTGTCGTCTCCTTTTTTTCTGGTTTCTTGTATTAGATCGTGGGTCAAATAGTGATACGAACCTTGCAAATCGGGCAATTCAGTCTAGTATCCGAGATGCGTTCGAACTGTGCGGCAAAGACCATCGACTTGGCCCAGCTAAGCGGAAGCTTTATCAGCGACTGTGTGGCGTCTGGGGAATTATAGGGCTTGTATAGATGGGCCTGAACCAAAGCTGTATGTCAGAAGTTCGGGACAGTCGGGGAGCACTCGCTTTCAATTTCGTGAGAATGTACCGAACAAGCAAGACCTTATCTAGAGAAGTCAAGACGCGACAGTTGGAGGCGCAACGCCATTCGAAGATTGCTGACGTTTCGCAGAGCTGCTCTGTGATTCCTAAAGCGCGTAAGTACAACATGTCAGCATAAACTCATGGCGCTCAACGCTCCGAGCGCATCATTGTTAGTATCACACAGCGAAGGGAAGAGTCGTTCTCATGGCCTGGGGCTCACGCACCTCCATGCCGGTTTCAGTAAAGCTGCGCTTCGCAGTCTTATGAGTCCTCGCCTTCTTCGTTCGAGTAGGTCGTGTTTCGCCGGGTTCAAACAAATCCGCCGGTAAGTCGTAACTTGTGTATATTAGCCAAAAACGCCTAATTTGTAGACGCGCCGCGATATGTACTTACTTTCGCGTATGCACGACACGAATGGAATTCATATCGGGGTCGTAGTCCTTCCATTCTGTAACTACTCGCTTGAATTCTGCTACAGGGAAGGAAATATCGAGTTGTTTGGCACCTGTGAGACTCAGCAGTTTTGTACGTGGATTAACAAGATCAGTGAACTGTAAGACTCACCTTCTTGTAATTCTATACCGACGTAATGAGTCGTGGTGTAAATGATCTGGGTACCGTCTCCATTCGCCTCCTCGCCGTTGGTAGCTGACGAACCTGCTTTAGCTTCTTCACCCTCTGTGGCAGTGGTTTGGTTACCGTTGCTAGCTTCAATTCCATTCTCGGACGGACTTTCTGTGATTTTAAATTCCTGGCTTCCTTGAACGACTCTTTCGACTTCGGATTCATCCTTGCAACGGTGCATTCTTTCAAATGCCTTGACAAAAGGATGTGCGCATTGTACACCAGCCTCGGACTCATCAATCCCTTTAACCAGAATTCTAACTTTGGATTGGACCCATCCAGACCATCGATTCTGCGCCTCTTTTGTTCGACTTGCGGAAACGACACTGAGGTAATATTTGTAGCTCGTAGTGAAGAAGCTGTGACGCTCGAATAGGTCTTTCCAAGCCTTCTTCCCAGCAAATATCCCGTTGATGATGTCCTTGCCCCGTTCTAGTTCCCGGATGATAATGCTTTTTGTGGAATGAGTGATGTTATGTGTAGCGCACATCGAAGGGAAGGCTGGCGTTATGATTGGCATTAAATGCTGCCTATCGCTGCCGTACAGCTATATGACGCGTTAGAGTAACTTTCAAAGGGCTGATGAGTCTCACGTACCTGCGGATTCCAGACTTTTAAGCCAAAAGGTCCTTCCTCGATATTCTTAAGCATGACTGGCCTTGGCCATGGCCATGATGCCATCAGAGGGAAGAATTTGGAGACGACAGTGGCCCCTGAAGCCATAGGATAAAGTTGGCATATCCGCGCCACAAGCATTGCCCACGCAATTCCTCCAGGAAACCCAAACACGTTGCCATAGATACCTCGACCTATATCAAAATCAGTCTGAAATAATTTTCGAGTTGTAGAAAATATCTTACGCTGTGCCCACAACTTTATTGTCCGGGTTGCATGTCTGAATGTCTTAATTTGAGGGACTAGAGAAAGTACCTCGTCGGTGACTCTGGTACCATTGACACTTCGCATGCCCTTATCATCTAACCCTCGTAGCAGTGACTTGTCTGTGAGATCAAGATTCAACGGTATGGCCGATAAAGCAAGGGAAACAAAGATCAGATCGATACTGATTCCTGAGTACTCAATCTTGATTATGGGAACGTGTGCGTCAGGCACAGATGTCAGCTCTTCGATATCTCCGGGAGAAGACATCCGTTCGAGGATTAGAGGAAAGTGAGTGAAGAAATCGGCCATTACGACGTGTTTTGGCGCAACGATAAGTGTGTCAATATCGGATCCTAAACATCCACACATATGTTAGCAGACTATTCGGACACGCGTCAAAAAATCCCGATCCATCATATCCCAAACATACCGGGTCCATAAACTCCAAGACGATAACTCCCAAATGTAAAGATCTTGCCCCCCGCATTATCGATGACGGACTGAGAAAGACCTTTCGCTTTCCCAACAACTCGAACGAACTCCTCGGCAACTTTCTGGAAGCGATTCAAAACCTCTACCCTACAGGGAGTCAGTGAAGCTGAATAGCAGAGATGGTGAGCGATCATACCTGCGATCGGTTGCCTCCTGCGACTCAAAGTTGTTCTGTCGCTTCAGCTCATCGATGAGCTGCCCGTTCAGTTCTAACTCCTTCTCTGTCGGAAGTGCCGTTGATATGGCAGTCGTGAGACCCCACTGGCGTGTCGGCTGGCCGTCCATTTGTGATGGCTTTGGGGATCAGAATTGAAATGGCGGATGCGAAGGAAGGTGGATTTGGTAACGAGCGCAGGCAACAAGAGGATCGACTAAGATGAGATATTGCAAGTTTTATTGTCGCCTGCATCACGAAGCAGGTCTAGGGCCAGACTAGGATTCACAATTCAAGGCGACATGGTGGAAGAAACAGGTGAAGACGTGCTGCTAGTGTTTCTTTGTCCGGTCCTGAAGCTGTGGCGTCGTGCCAAGCATCAAGCGCAAGCGCATCAGCCACAGGTGAGTCCGCGCCACGACAGGGAACAAGAAATATCTCCCCAGGGCTGATGCAAAAAAGTGATCTTCTAGAGTACTGGTTATTGAGTGTAAAGGATTAATCCATTACCATATACAGCTCTTAAACTGCGAATGCCCCCATCAAGTCTTCCGTCTCATCTCTCACACAAATCCTCCCTTGTACTTATTCCTCCCTCATCAATCGCCAAACCGATTGAGACACTCCGCCGCAAACATGATAAGCAGTTCCACCGCTGGCCACCACACATAAACCTCCTCTACCCTTTCCTTTCCAACCCCGCAGATTCCGAGGCTCCCTCGCTTTCTCAAAATATTAAGTCTCTAAAAATTAAGGAACAGGCCAACTCCGGGCCTCTCCAAAGCTCTAGTAGTAATACACTCCAGCTTAGGCCATATTCGATAACTTTTTTTAGCCAGGTCAACTCCACCAGGTAGGCCCTCTAAAAAAGCCACCTAGGGCCACTTAGAGCCACCTGGCCGCGAACGGGCTACCAATATTAATATCCACCTAGTGGATACGGTCTGTTTAACATCCTAGGTAGATTTTAGGCAGATTAGACGTCTTAGCAGCTAAAAAAAAGGTTCTATCTAGCCAGGTAGAGGCGTTTGCGCTAGCCGCAATTACCCTCCTAAATATAGTATAGTAGCATGTTTAATTAGTAATTTAAGCTACCTAGGCTATCTACCTAGGCGAATTCTACCTGGACCTACCGTTTTAAAGGGGGAGTCTTAGTAGGACGCTAATAACCTAGTTAATTAATTTTGCCATCCTTTATAATATTTTTAATCTATTTTCCTTATTATATAATCTAATTTAACGTTAACTATAAAGCCTTATATATTAGCTATAGTATTAACAGGCGTTCTAGTAATAATATTGCTGCTTTATATGCTTATTAAATGTATAAAGAACCTTCTAGTATTAAATAGTAGGCGCTAGCAACTTATTAATCCTCTTTACAGTAAGGTAAGAATAATAGAGCTATTATACGGTCCTCTATAGGCGCTTAAAACGTTAACACGCCTTAATTAATAAATGTTTAAATTACTCCTTAATTGGCTTGTTAATGGCTACAAATTATATATATAGAAAGGTGTATCAGCAGAGCAGAAGCTAATAATATTTATAGCTAGATATAGGGGTGGGTTAACTAGAAGGTTTATAGCATAGAAGTTTTAGTACTTAACGTCTACAGTAAGCCTATTAGTAGGTAATATTTAGTGGGTAATAAGACGCTATAACTAACCTTTATTAGTACCTTTTATAAGGTTCTTAACGCTCTATATAAGCTATATAAGGATATTATTAAGCTGCCGCCCAATTAAACTCCTAAATGGGTATAATCCAATAATAAAATATGGCCCTTTTTTATAGATTATATTGGCGCGCTTAACGGCTTATATATACCAATATTAGTTCCTAAAGCTTAGCAACTAGTATAGCGTAATAGGAAAGGCTAGATCTTACAGAATATATTTATAGTATGCGATTTTAATATAAACTTTATGTTAATTATACTAGGATAGGAAGGCTCTATATATAATAGTCGCGTATTTACTTTTGTAAAGGATAGTAGCTTTTATATACCTTTAGGTCACTATTACTTAGCAAACGCTGGCTATGTTATAAATAATCCTATAGTACTTATTCCATATTAGAAGGTGCGATACTATTTAAAAAAATAGGCAAAAGCAAATAAGAGGCTAAAGGATAAAAAGGAGCTATTTAACTTACGCCATACTTCCTTAAGGAATATAATTAAACAAGTATTTGGTGTCTTAAAGGCCCACTTCCCTATACTTAATAAGGGCCGCAAGGGCTATAGTTTAAAGACTTAGATTAAGATTATATAGGTATTAATAGCGATTTATAACTTTATAAATATAAACGGCTAGGACCTAAATAAGGAGGACTCTGGCTATATAAGTAAGGAGGATATAGATACTAATAAATTTATAATTCCATATAGAATAGATAAGCGCGGAATAAGTTAATAGTAGGAAAATATAGCGGAGGCAATATAGAAGCAGTATTTAGAGATTCTAGATATAAGAGGCGTTAATATTTAATAAGGAAGTAATATAAATAGAGGTGTAAGTTTTTAAAGTAGTAAGTAGTAGAAATAATTAATCTATAGATAAAGCATCTAGAGCAGTAAAATAATGTGCAATACCACTTATAAAAAAGTTATAATAGATAATTTAATTATAGCTTAATTATATTACTAGCTTTCTTATCTAATTAAGCTAATTTCCTAACTTAATTAAGCCTCTACTTTACTATTAACCTCTACCACTTTATTAACTAATACTAGCTGCTTAATATATATAGGCTTTAACCGTATATTAACTATTAGTTAATCTATATACCCATTTTAAGCATTACCGCTAAGAGAATTAAAGATATAGGTCCTGCTTTCTACTTTAAACGCTTTTAGGACAAGCTGCTAATTAGCAGCAGTAAGGTACCTAAAGTCCTTAATAAAGCTATATATAGCCCTCTCTATTAGCGAGCTTTTTAATACTAATAGCGTTATCTCTAAAGCACTAAAAGCCGCCGTTGCTTTACTAATACTCTTACTTAAAGCCTCTAACCCTTTTACCGTCTTTAATAAATGGCCTTAATTAGTAGCTTTAGCTGCGTTCTTTATTAACTACTATATTATATTAAGGTTCTTTGCTTTCTAAGTGTTTTAAGGCTTCTTTTCTATAGCTAGTAATAGTAACTAGCCTACTAAAGATAACGCTATACTAAGTACTAATAGGGAACGTAAGGGTGTTAAAAGCTTAAATAAGGAAGTAGGTAAAGGAGTAATACTCTAGCCTTTTATTAGTATACTAGATGGACTCCATTTAATTATTTAGAGTAGAGTATTTAAATACTTAGTGTTCTTATTTTCCTTCTTACACTCTATGTCTATATTAGATAAGCTAATATTATTATCTTCCTAATTATTTTAAGCTAAACTCTTATTAAGCGCGTTATTAATTAACGCGGCGTGTTTGCCGCTGGCTATCTTACCCTTAAGAAGCTCCTTTAGCTGTTTAAAATAAGGTAGGTGCTTCTTCCTAAAAGGTCTCCTTTTAATATACTAATTAAAATAGCCGTCTATTACTCTAGGTTTATTAGTATATGGAAGACTAGTAACCTTATACACCCCCTAGCCAGAATACGCCTTTATATAAGCCTTCTATTTACGCCAGCATGTCTTCTAGTAATTATACTTATTTATTAGCTACTCTATAATAAGAACCTAGCCTGATTTTAAGCTAATAAAGCTAATAGCGTTGGTATAGTTAGTAGCTTTAAAGGTAGCCCTATTTGTTTCCTTACCCTAGGTTATTAATAACCTTAGGAAGTCTAAAAAGGCTTTATTTAAGGCTAGAAGCTATAAAAATTAAGCCTACTTATTAATAACTTTACCTTTCTATATAGTCTTCTTCCTTTAAGTCCTTTTAGTAGCTAGCTTACTAGTATCTTAATCCTTATCCTACTTATTAGCTGTAAGAGTTATTGCTACTATTATTCTCCTTGGCCGCTTTCTTAAAGAGGTCGTTATAGATACCAATATAGGCGCTAGTGCGGGTTTAGTAGAGGTAGTAGCTGCTTTAAAGGACCTCATATTAGATATATTCAGTGGAGGGGTGCTAGTAAAGGCATAGGTAGAGGTATAGGTAGAGGCAGTAATATTAGTAGTATTAGCAGGGCTGCCCTCTATAGGTATATCGTTATCGGCTATTAAAAGTAGTAAGTAGATATTATAAATTAGTTAATATATTAATAAGGCTCTAACTGTTCATTCTATATAGGCCTTTTTAATGCCCTGCGCGGATTATATAACTATTATCCTTACCGCCCTTTCTATTTGGCGACAGCTCCTTTCTAGCAAATCGCCTACTAAACGAACGCCTCCTACTAGGTGGGAACCCCCCCTGCTTTAGCATTTAGAAGAGGCGCTTACACCCTATAGATTGCGCCTAGGTAGGCCATAAAAGTATTAACCTGGCTGCGCCCACCTGGTGGAGCTGACCTGGCCAAAACGAGTTATCGAATATAGCCTTAGGCCATATTCGATAACTTATTTTGGCCAGGTCAGCTCCACTAGGTAGGCGCAGCTAGGTCAATACTTTTACAGCCCACCTAGGCGTAATCTGTAGGGTGTAAGCGCCTCTTCTAGACGCTAAAGCAGGGGGGGTTCCCACCTAGTAGGAGGCGTTTATTTAGTAGGCGATTCGCTAGAAAGGAGCCATTACCAGATAGGAAGGGCGGTAAGGATAATAGTTATATAATCCATACAGGGCATTAAAAAGGCCTATATAGAACGAACAGTTAGAGCCTTATTAATATATTAACCAATTTATAATATCTACTTACTGCTTTTAATGGCCAATAACGATATACCTATAGAGGGCAGCCCTACTAATACTACTAATATTACTGCCTCTACCTATACCTCTACCCATGCCTTTGCTAGTACCCCTCTACTAAATATATCTAGTATAAGGTTTTTTAAAGTAGCTACTACCTCTACCAAACCCGTACTAGCGCCTATATTAGTATCTACAACAACCTCTTTAAGGAAGCGGCTAAGGAGGATAATAGTAGTAACAACTCTTACGGCTAATAAGCAGAATAAGGATTAGAATACTAGTAAGCCAGCTACTAAAAGAACTTAAAGAAAGAAGACTATATAGAAAGGCGAAGTTATTAATAAGTAGGCTTGATTTTTATGGCTTCCAGCCTTAAATAAAGCCTTTTTGGACTTCCTAAGGTTATTAATAACCCAGGGCAAGGAAATAAATGGGGCTACCTTTAAAGCTACCAACTATACTAACGCCATTAGCTTTATTAGCTTGAAATTAGGCCAGATTCTTACTATAGAGCAGCTAATAAATAAGTATAATTACTAGAAGACATGCTAGCGTAAATAGAAGGCTTATATAAAGGTATATTTTGGCTAGGGGGTGTATAAGGTTACTAGTCTTCTATATACTAATAAACCTAGAGTAATAGACGGCTATTTTAATTAGCATATTAAAAGGAGACCTTTTAGGAAGAAGCACCTACCTTATTTTAAATAGCTAAAGGAGCTTCTTAAGGGCAAGATAGCTAGTGGCGAACATACCGCGTTAATTAATAACGCGCTTAATAAGAGTTCGGCTTAAAATAATTAGAAAGATAATAATATTAGCTTATCTAATATAGATATAGAGTATAAGAAGGAAAATAAGGACACTAAGTATTTAAATACTCCACTCTAAATAATTAAATGGAGTCCATCTAGTATACTAATAGAAGGCTAGAGTGTTACTCCCTTACCTACTTCCTTATTTAAGCTTTTAACACCCTTGCGTTCCCTATTAGTACTTAGTATAGCGTTATCTCTAGTAGGCCAGTCACTATTACTAGCTATAGAAAAGAAGCCTTAAAATACTTAGAAAGTAAAGGACCTTAATATAGTATAGCGGTTAATAAAGAACGCAGCTAAAGCTACTAATTAAGGCTATTTATTAAAGATGGTAAAAGGATTAAAGGCTTTAAGTAAGAGTATTAGTAAAGCAACGGCGGCTTTTAGTGCTTTAGAGACAATACTATTAGTATTAAAAAGCTCGCCAATAAAAAGGGCTGTATATAGCTTTATTAAGGACTTTAGGCACCTTACTGCTACTAATTAGCAGCTTATCCTAAAAGTGTTTAAAGTAGAAAGCAGGACCTATATCTTTAATTCTCTTAGCGGTAACGCTTAAAATGGGTATATAGATTAACTAATAGTTAATATACAGTCAAAGCCTATATATATTAAGCAGCTAGTATCAGTTAATAAAGTAGTAGAGGTTAATAATAAAGTAAAGGCTTAATTAAGTTAGGAAATTAGCTTAATTAGATAAGAAAGCTAGTAATATAATTAAGCTATAATTAAATTATCTATTACAACTTTTTTATAAATGGTATTGTACGTTATTTTACTGCTCTAGATACTCCATCTATAGATTAATTATTTCTACTACTTACTACTTTAAAAACTTATACCTTTATTTATATTACTTTTTTATTAAATATTAACGCCTCTTATATCTAGAATCTCTAGATACTGCTTCTATATTACCTCCACTATATCCTCCTATTATTAACTTATTCCGCGCTTATCTATTCTATATAGAATTACAAATTTATCAGTATCTATATCCTCCTTACTTATATAGCCAGAGTCCTCCTTATTTAGGTCCCAGCTGTTTATATTTATAAAGTTATAAATCGCTGTTAATGCCTATATAATCTTAATCTAAGTCTTTAAACTATAGCCCTTACGGCCCTTATTAAGTATAAGGAAGTGGGCCTTTAAGACACTAAATACTTGTTTAATTATATTCCTTAAGGAAGTATAGCGTAAGTTAAACAGCTTCTTTTTATCCTTTAGCCTCTTATTTGCTTTTATCTATTCCTTTAAATAGTATTACACCTTCTAATATAGAATAAGCACTATAGGATTATCCGCAGCATAGCTAGCGTCTGCTAAGTAATAGCGACCTAAAGGTATATAAAAGCTACTATCCTTTGTAAAAGTGAACACGTGACTATTATATATAGAGCCTTCCTATCCTGGTACAATTAACACAAAGTTTATATTAAAATTGTACGCTATAAATATATTTTATAAGATCTAGCCTTTTCTATTACACTATACTGGTTGCTAAGCTTTAGGAACTAATATTAGTATATATAAGCCATTAAGCGCGCCAATATAATCTATAAAAAAGGGCCACATCTTATTATCGGATTGTACCCGTTTAGGAGTTTAATTAGGCGGCAGCTTAATAATATCCTTATACAGCTTATATAGAGCGTTAAGAACCTTATAAAAGGCGCTAATAGAGGTTAGTTATAGCGTCTTATTACCTACTAAATATCACCTACTAATAGGCTTACTATAGATGTTAAGTACTAAAACTCCTATACTATAAACCTTCTAGTTAACCTACCCCTATATCTAGCTATAAACATTATTAGCTTCTGCTCCGCTAATACACCTTCCTATATATATAATTCGTAGCCATTAACAAGCTAATTAAGGAGTAATTTAAATATTTATTAATTAAGGCGTGTTAACATTTTAAGCGCCTATAGAGGACTATATAATAGCTCTATTATTCTTGCCTTACTGTAAAGAGGATTAATAAGTTGCTAGCACCTACTATTTAATACTAGAAGGTTCTTTATACATTTAATAAGTATATAAAGCAGTAATATTATTGCTAGAACGCCTGTTAATACTATAGCTAATATATAAGGCTTTATAGTTAACGTCGAATTAGATTATATAATAGGGAGAATAAATTAAAAATATTATAAAGAATAGTAAAATTAATTAACTAGGTTATTAGCGTCCTACTAGGACCCCCCCTTTAAAATAGCAGGTCTAGGTAGAATTCGCCTAAGTAGATAGCCTAGGTGGCTTAAATTACTAATTAAACATACTACTATACTATATTTAGGAGGGCAATTATGGCTAGCGTAAACGCCTCTACCTAGCTAAATGGAACCTCCTTTTTAGCTGCTAAAATATCTAATCTACCTAAAATCCACCTAGGATGTTAAATAGACCGTATCTACTAGGTGGATATTAATATCGGTGGCCCGTTCGCGGCTAGGTGGCTCTAGGTGGCCCTAGGTGGCTTTTTTAGAGGGCCTACCTGGTGGAGTTGACCTGGCCAAAAAAAGTTATCAAACATGGCCTTAGAGACGATATACGCTCAAGAATCTACAGCGTGGTCAAGGATGTTCATCCTTTCTCCATTTCTCTTCACGCCGACCCGCCTGGTAAATTCGCACATGGTAAACGAAGTGCGACTATATGGCTGAATCCGTCTGATCAACCCATCAGAGAAAACAGTAATATGCTGGGTGTTCATCCTGTATCTGGGAGCCAAAATCTAATCGGCACACTGCGCCATCTCCAAGCACTTTTACAATCAGAATTCTCCGAGTGTGATACCGACAATCGGCCTTTTACTCCCCACCTTTCGGTTGGTCAAGCCGCCGGAGCGCGTGGCGCCGAAGAGTTGAGCAAAGAGGTGGTAGAAGGGTTCTTACATGACCGAGGAGATGAAGGCTTGGCTTACGAGGGAGATGTTGAAGGGCACCAGCAACTGCCAAGAAATGATAATCAAGGTGGTTTGGCGTGGCACATTGACACAGTCTTTGTAATTGAGCGCAAGGACTTCAATGACCGTTTCAAAATTATCGGATCCATCAAGTTAGGAGAAACTTGAAAGCTAAGATTTCCTGTGTAGAACCTTATAAAAAAGGATGTTTCCAAATTGGCCAATCACGAACAGCCGATTCTTGGCCAGTCTAGCTCTTCGCGAAGAAATCCTTCAGCTTCTCATCAAGCCACTTTACGTCTTCTGTGCTCTGTCCAGGGCCTTTGTTTATTAGCATTTACTTCTAAAGTACGACGTTCAGTAATATTTTAGGTCATAGCCTCTTACCTCCTGCCCAGTGACCCCAGATACTGGGAAATATATGCATTTCACCAATTCCTGGTTTCATGTTTGCCACTTCTATTGCCGAGTCTTCTGGGCTTCTCATTTATCAACGAAAGAATTCTTATTCGAGAATTTATGACTCACGGAAAGTAGAGGTCTGTTTGCCCCGGCAGAACCAATGCTTTCGCTTTGATGCCTTGCATGGCCTTGCAAAAATCTCCATTGTACGGTTCCTGGTCCGAACAGTCTCCAGCTTGCCACGTGTAGGCCATGACCAACATATTCTCTGGGTCTGTTATTGAGGTATTAGCTTAGTCGGGCTGTGGACAGCACAGTTTCCACCAAGAGAAGTATGATTTTCCTCTGACGACCATTTGAAGCAGAGAGTTATTCGGTTGAGTAATTGATCCAACTGCTATGTAGGTATTTAAATAACACGAAAGACTTACCTTTAGAGCAGGCCCATGCTTCCCAAAAATTGACCATAAAGTCATCTAGGTCTTTAAAGCCAAGGGCTTTCTCGTATAGCTTCTCACGATAAAAGGCCTGGCTGAAACCCCAGCCAGCGTATACTCGACCCAAGGCTTTCAGACCTACGCTGCTCTCCTCTTTAGTAAATAGTCGGTACTCCGTATCACTGACTCGTACTTCTCCCTGAGATATTCCAGCTGACGATGTGCTTTTCGCGGCAAACAAAGCGGACTTCACGCCCTCAAGGAAGACTTGATTGTGCAAGGAAGTCTTCGCGGAACCACAGAACGGCACAACAATATCCATGAAGTCAGGATACTGAGTAGCCCATTGGTATGTCTGACCAGCTCCCATGGACCAACCAAGCACGGCTCGAGCATGAGTGACACCCAGGTGCTTTGTCACAAGAATATACTGGGCCTTAACATTGTCATAGAAAAGGACATCTGGAAATGGCTTGAGGTTTGGCATATTCGACGGTGAAGATGACTGGCCATTCCCAAAGAGGGCTGTGACTATAATGAAATACTTCTTGGGGTTCAACGTTTTATCCTCTCCAATCAGCCAAAAATTGTCAGATATTGCTAGAAACGCTGTCAGCAACACTATACATCGACGATCTTGGAATGAGCTCTCAACCTACACCCTGAGTACCAGGAGGGATAAATTATAGCTGGTAGACTTGGATCTCCGAATGTCTTGTACGCAATTAATGCATCTGGAATCTCCCCTCCAGACTTCAATTTGAAGTTACCTAGTTTGTAGGTGCTGTATTGATCAGACATGGTGAGCTTTTGAATTTTATCTTTAATTTCCTCCATCTTGCTGTATCTCACGAGTGAGGAAGTATCAGATATTAGTTATACAGCATTAAGATTTGGATTTGTAACCACAACAAATATCCCCGCTCATAGTATTGCTGCTGTATCGTAAAATCATACCCCTCGTTCCAGTTGTTTTCGGCCTCTCCCCGGATTGCGGGGTTGAAAATTCGATATCTCAAAACCCATTTCTCACTGCAATTATTTGAAACGCGCCAACCCACGCGCAAGCTTATGATAGCAATTGCGCTTGGCCAGCATGCACCACTACTCCGCTCACCACTGCTGCCATTTACGGCTCCACCCTAAGCTTACTAATTAATCCAATTGCGCGTAGTCTATGCGCTATCGCGGCCAACTACAGCTCTCCTCCACATGAGATTAAAGTTACAAATCCTCAAGCACCTCAACCCACCACTGCAACACAGGCCTCCACGATCCCTTCGCCCGCTTCGCCGCCGACCCTTCGTCACCAATTCGCCCAAAATGTCCTCAAACCCCACTCAGGCACAGTCAGAAATGGCCGACGCCGAGAAAACCATCCAGCGGAACCCCCACCCCGATTTCAGCGAAGTCGAGGCCTCACGTCCAGACTTTGACACACAAAATGCATGGAAGTTTACCAAGACGAAGCAACCTAGCTGGAAGCCTGGTGACGGGCCTAGTGACGGCGGGGAGTGCCTTACGAAGGAGCACAGAGAGATCGACCCATACGCTGAGGGGCGGCCCGCAGTAAACAATTATAAGCTCCTGATTTCAGCAATTATACCAAGGCCAGTGGGTTTTATAAGCACGCGGTCGAAGGATGGTGAGTAATGGAGGTCAATTGGTCTTATCAAGCGGCATTGGAGATTGCTCAAGACCACTGACAAACTGAATAGGCTCAAGCACGAATCTCTCGCCCTTCAGCTACTTCCAAGTCATAAACCACGACCCACCGCTCTTCATAATCGGCTTCGCGGGCGGCTTCGACCGCACGAAAGACAGTCTACGGAATCTGTCCGAGACAGGCGAATGTACTGCTCCCCCTCACTATCTCCTCCGAACTGCACTCATCCTCACGCTCTGACACCGCTGATTGAAGGTTGCATAAACATCATCTCGGAGCACTTCATCGAAGCCGCAAACGCAACCTCTGTCAACGCGCCCTACGGTATCTCCGAATGGGCCCTTACAGGACTGCATTCAGCGCCCTGCACCACTGTCAAGGCATCTCGTGTCAAAGAATCGATATTTAGTATCGAAGGGAAGCTGGTGGAAACGAAGGAGTTTGAGAGCCGTGCAACGCCGGGCAAGAAGACGGGCGTGCTGGCGATTATTGAGGGCGTGAGGTTTTGGGCAAGGGAGGATGCGATTAATGAGGAGGGAAACCTGATAGATCCAGGGGTAAGTGTATCCATCCTAGGATCCCTGAGTGCATGCTGTAATATGAAGGAATAGCTGACATTCGACTAAAAGGTTCTCCGGCCAATGGCTCGTCTCGGAGGCATCACCTTCGGACGCGTTCTTGATGGCTTCGAGCTCCCACGGCCGGACTATGAGCAGATGATGACATCTGAAGAGGCGCAGAAGTTGGCTAAGCCGAAGGTTGACGGGCAATAGAGCGATTTACTAAATCAAGAGTAAATAAGATTTAAGCTGTAGGCATAGAATGGCTTATATATCCATAGAGCTGAACAGGACATTAAAGCAAGAACAAAACACATAAGAAACAACGTCTCTTACGGGGTTTTGACCGTTTGCTGTACAAATTTTGTTTGTGTTTTTCACATTCGAAGTTTAGATGTTGAAACCTTGTACATAATGATTTGGAAAAGACAAATGACGGAAAATAGACAATAAGCAAAGGCATGAACTAAACGATTACTGATCCATAACCCGAATTCCCGAGTCAGAACTAAAAGAGTATACTGTAGCAAATAGGGCAGCAAATAAAACGAATGCTGTCTAGTTATGAAACTGAATTCACATCTTTCTCAAGAAAAGGGTTCTCAAACCACCCTATAAACCCACAACCACGCAACACCTCGCACCCGACGAACGCGGGCAAGCGCGGTCACAACGCAACACTTCACAAAGTACTTTTAAGTTTTCTTCTCTAAGCTTAGTCTCAGATCAATCTATGCGTGAACTTGCAGCTTGTGCCTCTTGTTCTTTCACTACCGTGACAAAGAAACAATGACGGAGAATCCTTCAGGCCAGATCGGTAAGCATTTGTACTAGTCATTGATGCATGCAGATGGACTAAGCGTCTTATTGTTCAGAACTCTCTCTAGAACTGCCAAAACTTGCTCCCGGCCTACGCTGGTCTCCTGAACCGGAGTCTGATGAAGACGAATCGTCATTGCAGAAAAGATACGTAATAGTAGCACCAAGACCTGGCTTCTACAATATTAGGGAATCAGCCGATAGCCCAACAGTCCCCACCGGAAAAAGCCTTCGTTCAACATACGGCATAGTTGTTGGTGAAGAAGAAATCATTGACGAAGAAACCATTGACGAAGAAACCATTAACAAAGAGCTTATTAATAAAGAGGAAATTGATGAAGAGGATGTTTGGATACCGTACCAAGAGTTTCGTGCACCCGTTAATCGACTGGCCACAACCATAACTACGCTAAACACCTCCTAAGGTTTAAGGTGGCAGGCCTACATCAGCATACCTTCAGAGACCCATGCGTTCATCCACCCTACCCCTAGAGAGGTCCTCTATTATATGCTAGAGAGCATAGAAGAGTTCCATTCTAATGTTTATGGTAGCTTTCTACATCGGAGTAGAGATTCTAGCCTTGATTTTCTAAGTTTACTTCTTCCAGAAGCACTTGGAGTATTATTATCTGGTAACTACTCGCGAGACAAGTAAGTTAAATTCTGCTATAAATAGATACTATTAACTAACAAATTTAAGCCTCCTTCTAATTGGAGGTAATACCCCAAAGGTTAGAATATACTTATATATTATCTAGCTCAAGTCTGATCCTAGTATCCACTTTCTCTATGTTGGACAAAGCGTAGAAATGCCAAAACGACTAGACCACCACCGGGACCCTAAGTATAGGGCCAAGAATCCAAGCTTGCATTACTTTATCTGGGACTAAGGTAATGAGAACAAAATGTACAAAGTTAAAAAAAAATTCGTTTTTCTGTCTGCAACAGATAGAGTAAACCCACTTCTACTTAATCTACTTGAAATGTGGTGTTGTCTAATATTACAAACTCTTATAAAAAATGCTCTTGCAAAGTATCTGCTAGCAAATATGGTTGCACCTTACGCCGGAACCCATCTTAACATCGCCATACCTCTTTATCAGGCCCCTTATAGTGTTATAGTCAATATTTAAGATCCCAGCATGTATCACACGTCCGACCCAATAGTGGCGCAATACTATACTAGTCTGAGAAGACGGTTTTATGAGCTAAAATTTTCACCAAATATAGTCCTTTGGGACTATTATGCAAAAGTTATGCGACAAAGAGTTATTACACGAGTTCAGACAAACTAGAAGAAGCTTATAAAAGCATTAAAAGGAGTCAAAAAACTTGTTAAGATTCGTCTAAATAATGGTGTGAGCTCTGCCCATCAGGAGTTTTTTCTAGGCTGTTTCAATTTCACTATTAGTTGAAAGTGGGTTCATCTTGAGCACAACGCCCCTGTCCAAGTTCGGTTTGAGATTATAACAGAGAATGAATTTAGGCGTAAAGGTAATTATCCAAATGTTTACTGCCTAGAAGCTACGAAAGACGATCTAGCTAGTCATCTAGCAGTATTTGTTGAAGGTACTTCTGACAATAAAGCGCCATTTGCCGGATGGCTTCGATCAAACGCCAAAAAACTGGTCTTTAAAATAAACACTCTTGTGGATATGCTCGAGGGCGGAAGTATGACAAAATCAAGACTTCTTCCACGGAGATGGATTGTGCTTAAACTTCAGAATCAACACGGCGAGATAGCCCGGAAGGTTTTCTACACGTATGATCCCAGCCAATAGTTGCTTCATGGTGAAGTGACAATCTGTCGATCAGGTGGCAATGACGTAACAATCGTCGTCAGTCTTTCGCTACCTCATGTATATTAGGGCTCCTAGCTGCAAAAATAAAGGACCAAAACAGAAGACACAGACCGCTGAAGCAAAAGACGTCGGGCCTGACCGGGATTAACTCGGGGCCTCTCGCAGTTAAGATGCTTAAAACATCCAGGCGCGAACCCGAAGCGAGAATCATACCACTCTATTATACTATTAGTCAACTGTAATTTTGGTGAGAACAAATGGGTAATACATACAGACCATCAGGCCGAATTGAGATGCTGCGGAAAATTAAAAATTCTTATATTTGTGATCTTTGTTTAAGACTAACAATCTTCGACGAGTTGGTGGCCTGAAACGAAGTTTGGCACGCCTCACCGCATTTTCCTTTGGTTTCAACACTAAACTTCGGCTAGGACTAGTTACATTCGTACGGAATATCAATTACCCCTTTTGTTGAAGCGGTTTTGAAGCTAAGAGGAGGGATAACATAAAAGGTATATGTTCTCAATCTGGGCAGCGGGAATGCATGCGAATCGTTGAGGAACCACGAGGAAAAACCAACCGGGACTTGAAGTGAAGCGTAAGTGGATCATTCGGACGTACTCTGGTCTCTCCTGACACTCTCAGATTGGTATATATATATGTATTCTGCACCACTTTGCGGGGTCCAGCCCTCGATCGACGCGGGCAGCAGCACCTAACCTTAATTCCTCCATCTCCCGACATTCACCATCCCCTCACTGAACATGCAACTCTAATTCCTCAACGAACCGTACTAGTTCCTGTCAAGATTATTCTATAACGGTTGGCATGTTTTAATTTCATTATTAATGTGCTAACCTTTCTTTAATTCCCCAAACCTCGAAGTGACACGACAATACGGTGTTAAAAATTTAGTTCCTGTCGTGCAAATTATAACAACATTAACACACATGGCATTCGCAAAATTTACTTGATTTTCATCACCCGAGCCCCCTAAAGAACACCCAGAATTGATTTCCTTCCTCAAGGCCTACACCCCGCGATACCCACACGACAGATACCGCACATATTGTCGAACTGGATCGGATTTCCTTACCACCATCTTGATACTGGCTTCAAGTCTAGAACCCTATGTCTCAATACCCCGCTCCTTACCTCGTATGTCTCCTCGTATGTCTCATCGAGTGTCTCATTGAATGTCTAAATACCTGTTTCCATTACCGAATAACGACGTAGTCGTCATTCTATTTGCAACCTATTTGTCACCTATCTGGTGTATATATAGAGGCTCTAGAGCCCTCTTTAATAGAGAGAGTTCTGATACCTAATTATCCGTTTAACAGTTATGAGCCTAAGCCAACTACTACATTATCTTTAATTCCAAAGCCTTTATTCTAATTAATTATTATCTTAATTATAGATAACTACAATAATAAACTCTTAATAAGAAACTAAAACAGTTATTGTCTTATCCGTTATCCTTATAAGCCCAAATAATCAGGATAAATAGATTAAGGTTATTAAGTTAAAAGCAAATAATAATTATCTCTAGAAGTATATTAACCCTTTAACACCTAAAACCAATCTACTATAGCTTAAAGAACCTGTTTAAGCCTTACCTAAGGATGCTAATAGCTAGGGGAAGACGAAGCTTGTAGAGCTAGATAAGAAGAAGAAGGAGGAGCTCCGTATGCTTAAAGCCAACTATAGGGACAATATAAAGCTATACAGAAAACAGCTGTTAGCTCTTAATACATTACGCAGCCACATTCTAAGCTTTATCTTACATACCTACCTTATCTATACGTTTAAATGCACAACTACCTATAACATCTTGGTGTCTCTTAAAAAGAAAATTACTCTAACTAATAACGCTAGAAAGCTTTAAGTAGCTACCTAGTATGCAAAGCTTAAGAAAGCCCCTTAAAACCAGAACTTTAAGGTCTAGTTAGAGGAGTAGGAAAAGGTATACACTAAGTGCAAGGAGCTAGATCTGCTTAAGGTAAATGGTAACTAATTAGTAAGAGACTTTATATACGCAGTTAATTTAATTACACTAAGCTAGTCCAAATTTTAGAAGAACTAGCTTAAAAGGATAGAGTAGAAGAAGGAGAAGCTTTCTAGCTTCTTTAAACTAGTTAAAATCTACTAAAATTACCGTTATACAGAGCTTGCCCAAAAGGGCAAAACCCTATAAGAATCCTTTATAGCTACCTTTAAGGACAAGTTAAGCAAGTTACTAAATTTAAAGCCTAAATTAAAGCCTAAATTATTAGCAGATAAGTAAAAAAAGAAAAGGCAACTACCACTAGAGTGCCTATATAGAAAGCGTCACTACTTTAACAAATGCTGGTATATTGTAGAGTTAATTCCTTGCCTATAATAGTTTAAACTAAGTAACAAAATTTAGAAGAAGGTGGATAAGAAGATTACTAATATAACGCTAGAAATTAAGGCTTGTATTAAGTAAATTAAAAAGGATGATTAAGTTAATAAATAGCTAAAGGATGGTAACTAGTAGAGCTTTAAAGAGCCTAACAGAGGCTTTATAGTTTATTAAGTAGGAGCCTATAATACAGCTTCCAATTACAAGCTTTATAATAGTATTATTCTTAACTTAGGAACTAATATACATATCATTAATAATTAAGCTAGATTTGTTAGTAATATTAAGCCTACCTTAGACCAAATCTACACGGGCTTGCATATAGAAGAAATTATAGGCTATAGCATAGCTATAGTTATAATTAACCACCTAAAAGGAAAGAGACAGATATAGCTCTTAGGAGTAGCCTTTATACTAGGCTTTTATACTAACCTAGTATACCTCTAAAAGCTTAATAATAAAGGCGTCTATTAGAATAATAAAGAGAACATTCTCTTCTACGGCGATAACAAGACGTATACCCACTATAGTTACCACTATGGTTAGAAAACCATTAAATATAATAAGCCAAAGAGAGACTTACTAGAGGCCTCCTTTATAACTTAATTAAAGCTAATAAAGCATTTATTAAAGCCTCTGCTAAATTAGGCAGAAGGTCTTATATAGCACCAGCAATTAGGCCATATAGGAAAAGAAGCAATTAAGTAATAACCTTAGTTAGTAATGGGCGCGATTCTAAAAGGCCTAACAACGGTAAAATATAAATTGTGTAGAGTAAGTAAAGCTTATAAAGTGATATCTAGAAGAACACTAACTCTGTTAATAGTTCCTTTCTATAGAATCCACCTTAATTTAATACCTAGAATAGTCGCATTTAATAGCAATAAATACGCAGTATACTTCCTTAATGACGCAACGCGGATAAATAAGGTAGATATAATAGTAAAGAAGTTATCCCTTACCCAAAGAGTTATTATATACTACAATATCATTAAATAATAATACGGCTTTAAGGTAGCCATAATCCGTATAGATAGAGAGACATCTCTTAGAGACAAGTTTAAGGATTAGATAGCTAAATAAGGAATTACTCTTAAAAGATTAGCACCTAATACTTAATTATAGAACGGTCCAGTGGAATAATTTAGAGGGGTAATTATATAAAAGGCTTAATGCATAAGAATTAAGGCTTATTTACTAAAAGAGCTAACGCTAGAAGCCTATAAAGCAGCTGCCTATTTACTTAATTAGACGCCTAGTAAAAGACTTAGGTAGTAAACACCCTTTAAGAAAGGCTAGTTAGTAATAGGTATAATATTACTAAAACCCAATATAGGATACCTACAAGCCTATAGCTGTAGGGCCTATCCTCTTAAATATAATATTCTATAACTAAATAAGCTTGCGCTAAGGGCCCATATAGAATATCTAGTAGGGTATAATTTAACAAATATCTTCTAAATCTATATTCTAAGTTAGAAAAAAGTTATTAGAATAAGAGATATAAAGTTTAATAAGTAGTTGCTCTATAATAACTTATAGCCAGACCTAGTAAATATACTCCAAGTAAGGACTAACTAAATATTAGAAATTATTAATATCCATTAAATAGAGAATCTTTAAGATAAATTAGAATTGTCGTCTAATAAAAGTAATAAGATTTAAGATAAAACCAAAGGAAGATAATAGGTGGATTCTAATAGAAATTAAGAGGAGCCTAATACTAAGAGTAGTAAGTAATAAGATTTAAGCTCTAAAGATAACTTAGCTCTAGGGCCTTTTACCTTAGATAAGACGCCAGAACCTAATTTATTGGAGCCTCTACTACTATCCTTAAACACCTTAGTAAAGAAGCCGCACTATATGTCACAGTGCTATTGTATAGGTAAACTGAATAACTACGTTGTGGTATAAAGAGGAGAAGAGGCGAAAGGGGTATTATATATAAGTAGTAGGGCTAGGCGCTAAGGCGCTAGTGGTGGGCTAGCCAACAGTAGGAAATAGTACGAGATAGTATAAAACAGTATATAACAGGTTAGTGCCATAACAGTACTCCCCTTCCCTAGAAGGTTTGGTCCCTAAACTAAATAAGTAACTCTAGAATAGAATATTACGGCACTAGTAAACTATGGTTATATAACCAGTGGCTATAGTGTTAGTGGAAAACGGTGGATTTAGTACGTGAAGATGTTAGTTTTACTTAACGCTTTTAGCTAAGCTAATGGCAATTTTCTATCCTAGGAATGGAAAATCCTAATTAGTTAGCTTAACAAATAGCGTTAGCAGAACTCTACACTACCACCCAAATTAATTAGGCGTGGCGCTCTTAGCAAGAATCTAACTAATTAGACAACTTTAACCGGTGGTTAAAGTTCTATAAGATCTTAACTTTTTTAAATTATTATAGTTGTCGTCTACGGCCTTAACGTGGTAAGTCTCTCTTACCTTATACCTAGTCTAGGGGTCCAGGATTCTTAGGGTATTATTTATAGAACTTTAGTAGTACGCGCTCACACCCTTTTAGAGACTTTTTAAGTTCCCAGGTTCTCTTATTATAATACTTCCACTTAATATAGTACATTAAGCCGTGCTTGTCCCTTTGTTTATTATATACATTAAGAATTTTCTTAAATTCCTACTTATCTATAATATTGCCGTTATTATCTCTTTTAGCTATCCTGCCTATAATATTGCGACGTTCCTCTTTATTAATGTGTGCTTAGCTAGGGATCTCTTTAGGGAACTAGAGGCGGACCTTTAATATATAGAAAGACTTATTAACGCAAATATGGTTTAGAAGGTCCACCATAACTGCCCCTTTATAGGTAGCTAAGATGGGCTAGGGTCCATCCTAGTTATTATCCTATTTCCTCTTAGGCTAGTTAGTCTTTATATTTTTAAGACTAACCATAACTATATCATCCTTTTTAAATATTGTACCTTTGTCCCGTTTTATATTAGCATTATCATTATAGTGTTACTAGGATATATAAGCTAGAGCTTTTAGCTAAGTTAAAATATACTTAAAGTGGTTAGCGATAGCATTAGCTTATAGGTACTCTTTCTTTATATATATAGATAGGGCTAATGGCTAGGGCCCCGCTGGTTTAATGCCTAGATATAGGTTATAGCCATAGTTAGTAAAGAACGGTGAGATTCCTATAGTCTTATTAACTTGGTTATTTATAGCAAACTTAGTAAGAGGGAGCCAATCTACCCAGTTATCTTAGGTAAAGCTCACAAAAGCGCATAGGTACTTATTTATTACTGCGTTAACGATCTTGGTTTAGCTATCTATTTTAGGGTGCTATACGGAACTAAATTTTAGGGTTACCTTTAGGCATTAGTTTAGGCAACGCTAGAAGTTAGAGATAAATAAAGACCCTCTATTAGAAATAATAGTACTTAGGGCGCTGTATAACTTATAAATAGTATAGGTAAATGCTTTAATAAGCTCCTTAGTATCTAGGCTGGTAATAGGAATAAAGTGTCTTATCTTTATTAGGTAATTAATAACAACAAAGATATATCTATATATTTTGCCGTTACAAAGGCACTTAGGCAGGTTAACAACGTGGTTAATAGAGATATTAGTCTATAGGCGGACTAGTAGTTCTAGTGGTTTTAGGAAACTGGGTAGTATTAAGCGTGGGGTTTTTATACGGAAGTAGAGAGCGCAGTCTTTTACAAAGGTAGCCGTGAACTATGAAATACCTAGCTATTAATAGGTTTAACTAAGGAGGTTTAGGGTTTTAACGCGACCTAGGTGGCCTGCAGGACCTAAACTGTATATACGGTATATAACTTCTAGTTAGAGTTCGGGTGAATTAGGGACAAATACTTAGTTTCTATAGTAGATTAGGCCGTCAACAATTAAGTATTTAGATTTATTATAGTGGAGTAACTTCCTAATCTGCTTGGGCTAGCGGCATGCCTTACAGCCTTCCTATTCTTGTAGCGCAGCTAATATATCTCTAGCTAGTTTGTTCTCTTTATAGGTATTCTTAATAAGCTCCTTAAGGGTTTTTTTTTAGGCTCTAGGTCTATTACTGTAATAAAGTCTTTAACGCTTTGGTTTTAGGATTTGTTTAGTAGCTCGTCTAGAATAGTAGGGTTAACTTTTTTGGTGGTAAAATAATACGGTCTTGGTGTTGTAGACATTTATTACTAGTATTAGTAGGTGCTACGCCTAAAAGGCGGCTAAGAGCGTCTAGGATTATAGCTTTAGTGCTAGGTCTATAGGTAATAATAAAGTTAAATTAAAAAAGGAACTTAGCCTAACGGACTGAGCGCTAGTTTAGTTATTTTATTATTATAAAGGTCTAGAGGTTCTTATAGTCCGTAATAATCTTAAACAGTTGCTTAGTTCCTTATAGTTTAGGGCGCTATTCTTCTAGTGCTTTTATAATTGCTAGGAGCTCCTTATTATATATTTTATAGTTATATTTAGAGGCGGAGTGCTTAGCAGAGAAGAATACAACTAGCTTAAGTTTGCTATCTTTATTAGCTTAGTAAAGCACTCCTCCTAAAGCCTAGTTTAAGGCATCTGTCTCTACTACAGTCTTCTTTATATAGTTATAGTATGCTAAAACCGGTGCTGTGGTAAACGCTGTTTTTAAGGTCTGGAACGCCTATGCTTAATCTAGGCCCTATAACCAGCTGGTACTCTTCTTTAGTAGCCTAGTTATAGGCTTAACTACCTTAAAGTAGTCTTAGATAAATTGTTAGTAGAAGTTCGCGAAGCTAAGAAATTGCTATAGTTCCTTAACTAATATTAGGTCCTTCTATTTCTATAAGGCCTACACCTTTTTAAGGTCTATAGTTATGCCATTAGTTAAGATAATTAAGCCAAGGTATTTTATTTTAGTAGCATAGAACTTAGACTTATTAATATTAATTTAGAGTTTGGTGTTACTAAGTCTCTAGATAATTTCGTTTATATGTTTTATATACTTAGCGCGTGTTTTAAAGAAGACAAGGACATTATTAAGGTACGCAGTGCAGTAGTTATTAAGGGCGTTATATAAAACATAGTTAATATAGTTCTGGAATATAGTGGGCGTATTATAGAGACTAAATGGTATAACTAATATCTTATAGAGTCCAAACTGGGTAATAAATGCTGTAAGCCACTTATAGCCTTCTGCAATCCGGATCTGGTTAAACGCAGTAATTATATTAAGTTTGGTAAAGTACTTGGCGCTATAGAGTGTGTTAAATATCTTATAGACTAGTAGTAATAGGTACCAATTCCTAATAGTAACTATGTTTAGGCCTTAGTAGTTATAGCAGATTTATACGCCACTACCAGGCTTTATAGTAAGGAGGAGTAGTACAGCAGCTAGTAAGGTTAATTTGCAAATAAAACCCTTATTTAGCATATTATTAATCCACTTCTTTATATAACTAAGTTTAGCGGGTAAGAGTGGTCTATTCTTATAATATAGGGCCTGCTTTCTAGGCATAATCTTAATTTTATGGTCTTATAGTTAGTAAGGGGGCAGCTTATCTACGTTTTTAGGGAGGAAGTGTTTAATATATTTACAAAACTCCTTTAGTAAGCGTTATAAAATATCTTTATAGGCTAATCCTAGTTTACCTTTTAGGAATTTCTTGATATTAGTATTAACTATCTTCTGGTGTAGAAACTTAGACTTGGTTTTTAGGTTTATCTTAAGGAAGTTATAGAAATAAGAAGGTAGCGCTTTACAAACTTCCTTTATTGTATAGTTGCCTTCTATTAGCTAGTAAAAAGACCTTTCTAACAGGTTCGGTACTTCTATTAGGCCTATAGGTAGCTCCTTAAGTAGCTATTAGTATTTTTCTTATTTAACCAGTTCTACTAACTCCGCTATATAGATTCTTATTACCTTTACGCCTTTTTATTTATAGAACTAGGTAAAATTAACGGCGTAAATGCATTTAATGTTATCTAGGTTAGGGTATATCTGGTCCTCTAGTACTGCGGCTAGGCTAGCATAGCTTAGTTGGCCCAGGGGGGCGGAAATAAGGCGGTGGCCCTATATAGTACGCGCGGGAGACGGGTATAAGGTTAGGCGTTATGGGGGGGAGGTCTTAATTGCTCTAATTTTAGCCTTAGCTGTAATACCCTTAGCTATTATATATGCGGTTATATATACGTATAGCAGATGTCTTAAAGTTAGGTGTCTTATTAGCTGACCTAGGTTAAGTGGGTATATATAGGAGACTTATAGTTCTGGCAGTGTTTATTTTTTTAGGGATAGGGTAGTAGTCTAGTCTTCCAGAATCTCTGTTTTATTTACTGCGTATATTAGCTTACTAGTGTTAGGTACCTTTTCTACTATTAGCTAACGGTATCTAAGGGTTAGCCGTATAATGTGTCTATATAGTGCTACTCAGTTACAATTAGGGATATACTATAGGAGGTAGTTATAGGCGTAGTAATTAGAGTTAAACTTAAGCTCTAAAATAGGGAAGTCTATTCTTAGGTTATATTTTTTAAGCTAGGGCATTCCAAGAATTACTAGTATTAAGGGTAATAACTTTATAACATAGAAGAGCATAGGTTCTATATAGTAGCTAATTGTTATTTTTACTGTAAAGTAATGGGTAATAAAGCTAGATGGGAGTCTATTAGTAAAGCGGAGTGGTTTTAGAACTAGGAGTCTTTTTATTATAATATTGTGCTTTTTTATAAGCGAGTTTTCGTCTACAAACGCTAGTGCTGTACTATTACTATTAACAAGGCTTACTATTTTAATAAAGACTTCTGGGAGTAGGTTATATAGTAAGGAGAGGTAGGTCTAAATAAGGATAGCATTTCTATTATTATTTACTGTTCTAAAATTAAGTGGCAGCTGGCTTAGAACTAGGTCTAACTAATTTAATAGCATAGATCTAATCCTTTTATCCTCCTCCCTATATAGTTCTAACCCTTAAAGGTAACTTAGTCCAAGGGTTAGCCTTTTAATAACTAGATTATAGGGCTTAGTTAGTGGCTATAGTCTTAGCTAGTATATCCTAATATATTAGTCTCTAATAGTATATATATGCTAGGGGGTACTTTACTAAGGACATGGCTGGTCTTATAATTAGTAGTAGTATAAAGCACTAATCCGTAGTTTATATATGGAACTATTAGCTAGGGTTATACTAGGAAAGGGAATTATAGAGGTAAGTCTCTATATCTAAGTCCGCGTCTACGTCCATAATTACTGCCTTAGTTACTATCTCCTCTACTAAAGAATCCATTGTAGCTAGAAAGGGGTTAGCGTGGTAGTATTAAAAGGGGATTTAGGTTTTTTTAGGGGTTATAAGCATCTTTCTAGTGGCTAGGTTAACCACACGCTATACAGAGTCTATTATCCATATAATGTCTTTAGACGTTATTAGGGAGGCTGCTACCACTACTACTAAATTTAACGGCGTTAAGGTCTATTAGGTTATTCTATAGTGCTAGTGCTAGGGTATTATTAGGTGGTGTAGGTTAATAGCTACTAGCAGTACTTAGCTTAGTGGTGTTTAGCTTTATTTAGTAAGCATAGTTCTATAAATTATAAGTAAAAATATCTATCTGCTCACTCTAGCCCTTATAGTTAGCATTACCAATCTTATAGCTAAGGGTAAGGGCTAGGTCCTTTATCTTAGGGGAAATATTCTTCTTAAGTAAATCTACTTTTTATTCCTTAGTCTTATTTACTTTAATTATTAATTTATTAAGCTCTACTTTCCAGGACTAGTAATTATACTTACCCTAGTTTAGGGTATCTAACTTATTTTTAGCTACTTGGGTTATGTCTATAGTCTTATAGTGCTTCCTTATATATATAAATATAGACTCTTAGTTGGAGAAGGTCTATTTACTCAAGTTATTTAGGTATATGCGTAGTATATTAAGGCCGTGCTTAATATAGTTATAGGCCTTATCTATTAGTATATCTAATATATAGAGGACTTTATCTATTAGGGTTTTAAAGCACTTTATATCTCTTTAGAAAACGCCTTAGATCTTTATTTCCTATATTTTAAAAATTTCTTACTTTTTAGTTAGTGATCCCTTGCTATTAAATAGGGTTAGGTCTTTTACTTTACACTTTCTTCTATAGGCTTTAGTTAGAAGAGGGTAGCCAATAGCAGTATTTTTATCGGCAATAGTCTGGGTAAGTGTAGTAATCTAAGAGCTTAGGTTTTATATAGTCTCAGTATATATTAAAGCTTATTGTTTGTATTGTTTTACATATAGTTTAAGTGTCTTAAGGGAGTTAATTCTATACTAAGCTTCTTTATATTAGAGCTTTGCAGTTTAGCCTTTGTTATAGACGGTCTGGAGACCGCTCTTGACGCTGGTTAAGAAGGGTGTATATATAGAGAGATGCTGGAAGGTTCCTGCTGCCTTAAGGTTCTTAGGGTACTCTGGACCACTCCTAATTGCCCAGGCAATATTAGGGTGGGAGGTATTAAAGAGGCAGGCAAGCGCTTCGCGTATATTTGCTAATAGGGTATTATCTATATTATAGTCGCCCATTTTAAGGGATCTGGGTAATGTAATTAAAGTCTATAAGGCTAGCTGTAATACTAAGATTGTCTAAGACTATAGTATAGTGTTATTAGTCGCGCTGGGTCGCGATTATACTGGGAAAATAGAGACTGTGGACTAAGGAGACTGAGATCGCGATAGGGCGTAAGAGGAGATACCACAAACTATTACAGTACCATTGTATAGGTAAACTAAATAACTACATTGTGGTATAAAGAGGAGAAGAGGCGAAAGGGGTATTATATATAAGTAGTAGGGCCAGGCGCCAAGGCGCTAGTAGTGGGCCAGCCAATAGTAGGAAATAGTACAAGATAGTATAAAACAGTATGCAACAGGTTAGTGCCGTGACACTATATTATAGTTCTAACTAATAAAGCTAAGCTAAAGAAGAAGATTAATGGTAATATAAGAAAGCAAAATATGGTTAAAGGAAAGAGACTTAAAGGATAATTAAAGGTCTATATAGGTTTCCTTACTAATATTACTAACAACTAAAGCCTTCTAGCTTAAAGATTAGCCTTTAATATAGGGCTCACATTTTATAAAAAGCTGCACTGTAATTAGCTCCTACTACTGCCTAGGAATTAGAAGGAGCCTTAAAGATATTAATATAAGAAAAAATTTGTGGCTACTACTAAAAAGGAATACACAGACCTTTAAAATTAAGGAACGTTCTATATTATTAACAAGACAATCTAGATTAAAACTATGCCTATTATCGAGGTATTTACCTATAAGATTAATATTAATAGATATTTAATAAGGTTTAAGGCTCGTTTTTACGCAAGAGGTAATTTATAAAAGTTAGTTTATAAGGATATATATACCGCAACTCTAGCAGCAAGATCGTTTAGAGCCTTAATAGCTATTATTATAATATTTAACCTAGACTGCTAGCAGGGCAATGCTGTTAATATATTTATAAATAGCAAGATTAACAAGGTTGTATATATTAAGTATCTAGATAGATTTCTAATTAAGGGTAAGTATTGGTCACACAGGGTGACTCACCAATAACGACTACTCAAGTAGGTTATAGTGATGTTGGTTAATAGCTTTATTTTATTGGAATGAGGAAGGGCGAGGAGCTTAAGACTCCTCGCCACGCTAGTGCCGCGGCGTCACGTGACGACCGCTTGCCTAATTCCCGACAGTAAGTGCCTACTACTTTAATAAGCGCTCTACGGATTGCGATAATTACCTCTACTATAGTATAGCAACTTAACTACAACACTAAAAAAGGAAGGCTTAAAGCTAGTAGCAGAGGAGCCTTACCTATATCACAACAATTGGCTAATAGTCTTCTTCTATATTAACAATATCACAGTCGCTTATAAAAAAAAAGACCTACCTAAGCTTAAAATATTTAAGGAGCACCTTATAAAAAGGTATAAAATAAAAAACCTAGGTAACCTTACCTAGTTCTTAAGGGTTTAAATAATATGCAATTAAGAAAATAGGAAGCTTTGGCTTAGCTAGGACTCCTATATTAATAAGATCGCGACCAGCTTTAAGGTAAAGAATTATTGCAAGATATATACACTAATAGGCCTTAAGGAACTCAACCCTAATTTAGAATAAGCCTCTAAGTAGGACATCTATCTCTATTAAAGAAAAGTTGGATCTATATAATATGCAGTAAGTATTACTTGTTCAGATATAGCGAGAACTATAAGTAATCTATTAGAGTTCTTATAAAATCCATTACTAACTTATAACGCAGCTGCTATAAGAGTAGCTGCTTACCTCTATTAGTTAAAGACCCTTATAATTAAGTACTTAAAGGAGAATATTATAAACCAAATCTTTATATTGGTATGCTTTAACAACGTGCAGAATACATATATCACAATGATATGTACTATGCGGTGTTGTAGATGGATGTTGTCTTTTTAATACAAAGAAGGGTAAGGAACTTAAGGTTCCTTACCACGCTAGTGCCGCGGTGACACGTGACGGCAACTTGCCTCCTATTGCAATGCAATATATTCTAGCTACACTAGGAGTACTTTAGAAAATGCGGAGGACTAGTATCCTATAACTGTGCAGTTCGAAAATCTATATATATACTTCTCTTTCTTTTCTTCCTTTCTTTCTTTCTTCCTTCCTTCCTTATGCCTTTATATTAGTGCTATTGTCAGTAGCATGTTCTACCCATTCTACTATCTTCAACTCGATTTGGTTTGTGTTAATAAGTCGCTTAAAAGCTAATAACGGTTTACTTTTAGTTATAGCGTCCGCAGGGTTACTATCTCCATCAATCTACTTAACTTTAGCTATTTCGCGTCTTTCGTATGACTGGCGTAGGCATATAATATCAATTATAAGTCTCTTCTCCTGTGTAGTTCCTAGCTTGATAAGGCATTTATAGATTAACTTAGAATCGGTGTAAAGGATAAGCAGTAGGCTAATATTAAGTTACAATTTAACTGTGGCCTTAATTATAGCGCCGATATTAAAACTATAGGCTATAGCGTATAGTTTAGAGGCTAGTACGCTTTTAGTAATTCTCTTACACTTAACTAAGGACCAGTTGACGATATTTGCCTTATTTAATAAGTCTGCTAGTACTAAGATATATCTAATCTGTGATAAGAGGTCTTTGTTGTTTGTAAATAAGGAATTAGTGAATATAAGTAGTTAAAGTGTCTCTATATTAAGCTTAACAAAACTTAAACCTCTTGTTAAGTTCTTAATTTGCCACTAAATTCTCTTGTTAAGCAGTTTTATGTCTTTCTTATTAGGGTTAATTACCTAGGTAGCGTAGGATAAATTAAAAAAGGCTTTAGGCTGGCATATAGACGCGATGTAAGCCCCTCTTGCTTGTTGGGCGATGTATTAGTCCTTAGGTATAAGTACTATATAAATAGCGCCTCTAGAACTGGTTATTGTAACAGTTTCCTTAGTATTAATAAGGGTTAAGTTCTTATACTAGCGCTCCTGTGTAAGCATAATTATATAATCCTGTTGTTGGATAATGCCTCTATTAAACTTAATTAGGTGCTCTGGCGTAAGTTGCTTGCGTTCCTTAGTTGGGAACTTAGCTTTCTTAATCTTTTCCTGTTCTAAAGCTGCAAAAACTAAATTGGCTAGTAGGAGGGTGTTATTAGTCTATAGACCAACTATTCCAAAATTTATGGGGTTGTTAAGGTGAAGTAGGCAGGGGTTATAAGTAGATTGGCTTATATTTAGTTCTTTAATATAGTGGTTATAGTAAGTCTTAAACTAATAGTTGCCTGCCTTAGGAATGCCGTATAAAGGTCTAACAACCTTTATAATTGTGCCTTGTAAGGCTCTAAGTGCTATACTAAGTTTAAGAGGTGCTTTAATATAGAAGTCTCGATTTAATCTTGTAGTTAATTATACATAGGCCTGTGAAATATCTTGTAGATAGAGATATATACTATTATTCTGAGTTATAGCTGTAATATAGAGAATAAGGCGTTGGCTGACTTGTTAAATTATAGGTAATTAGGTTAGTACGAGGTCTTTTTCTAGGTTATTATAGGCCTATATAACTAGTCTCGACTTCTTAAAGGCTTTATTGGTACTATGGGTTTTAATCTTATTAACAAATCTAGAGTTGAATACTCTATTGCCTTATGGTATATCCTTAGGGTTAACTGGTTTGAAAACTCCTTTCTTAAGTAATCCCTTGATTTTCTTCTGGCGTAATGCTATAAACTGATTAAGGTTTGTAGGTTAATTATTATCCTTATCCTATAAATATATTGAAATGTTTGCGGTATTAGCTTTAATAGGGTATTTATATGGTCTACCTCTTCCATATTTAGTAGGTTGAGGTTTAGGCTTAGTTTAAGGTAAAGGTTTAGGTTTAGTTTAAGGTAGAGGTAGTTCGCTCTTATTATCTTCTAGCTGTATATCTTCTGTGATTTTAGGGTATACCAAATATGGTTTTACGGTTATGCTGCGAAAGTCGGTGGGTCTATGGGGGAGTTGTACGGTATAGGTTTTATTTTTAATGCTAAGTAGGTTAAACGGGCTAGACTAGTAGCCGGGTTGGCCTGTAGGTTCTTCTCTCTATACTAATATAGGTGAGTTAAGTGGTAGGTTATAGATCGCAGTTGTCTTAGGTTTATTGCATATATTAAGGGCACCTGCTACTTGGCTCTTAGCTTTAAGCTTCTTAACTTCTTCTATGGCCTTTTTAAGAGCTGCTGCTTGTTGTATAACTATAGGATTAGGTGCGTCAGATTCCGCTATATATGGGTAAGCTCCGAATACTAGTAAGGTGGGTATAAGACCGTTAGGGCCTATAGAATTATTAATTGCTTTAAATGCTATTTGTAGGGCTATGTCCTTGCTAATATCTGGCAGCTCTGTAGTAATAATGCAGTATATATAACAGAGGGGGCTATAATAGCGTTCTACCATTCTAACTAAATTGTGGGCTTTAACAGGTACGCTTCTTATAGTTATTCTAAGTATTATAGCGTATTGTTTAAATTCCTTGCTTATAAAGTTCTTACCTATATTATATATGATAATATTAGGGGGTCCTAAGTATGTATTAATCTAATACATTTGTAATATATCCCATATATACTTGGCGCTAATGCTTTACAGCTATTTACTAGCTTAAAATTGTGTTCCTTTATTAACGATATATAAAAGGGGTGCACTATTAATATACATAATATTAACCACGCCACTTTTGGAGCTCTTGCTGCACCTGGCCTAAAAAGACCAAACCAACCAAAAGAACCCTGAAAAACACCCTAATAATCCCCTAAGATGCATACATCACAGGGGAGGCACAGGTGGAATGACGGTGGTATATAGTCGCGCGCGACCGCTAGACCCATACCCAATAATAGCCCCCCACAACAACAATAAGGACGGGCGAATACCATACTAGAAAGCGAAAATACCCTAATTAAGAAGGCATCTAACAAAATATAAAGCCTATTAGACGCGTCTAGTATCCGGAACTATAGGGGAGTATCTATTAGCTATTACGAACTAATACAGCTAGCAGAATAGCTCTAGTCTAGTAAACCTTAGGCGCCCCTCTAGTAAACCCTTAATTAAATCCTCTAACGGCTAAACAAAATCGAAGATAAATAAAACCCCCCCTAATAGGCAAACCATACCTAGGCCGCCATAGCTGCGCTCCTATAGCATAGGGAACCTACCCCCCTAAAGACAATAACTGGGTATATAATTATAATACGACTAAATATAGAAAAGGCAGAGGAACTTAGGGGATAATTAAAAATAGAAGTTCTTATGGAGATTTACAAGGAGGTCTACAACGCCGTCACAGTCCAACACCTTAGGAGTAGAAACATTAGAGTTACCCTAAAGGACTAATAGGCAAAGAAACGGGCTATAAGGGTAGGGGACAGGCTAGGAGAGCGTATTAGCATAAAAGTGCTTTATAAAGATTACCTAGTTAAAGTCCTGTCGGTTCCCATAAGCCTTAGGGTAGAAAGGGGATGCTAGGCGGACAATACAGCAATTATATAGGAGATAGTAAAATAAATGGAACGCCTTATACTAGAATTTGTAATTACCCAGATCTAATAGCTTTAATAGGAAAATACAAACTAAGCATATAATAAAAACAATAAGAGGATATAAGGGGCGCTAGAGACTCGCTAGGGAAACAATAGACAAACGTATAGCTCCCTTATTATTAGTGTATATATATTAAAAATGCAAAAACTTCTTATCTAAAAAGGAATAATTATAAATGGCCTTATATATAACACAAGGCTCTATAACCACAGACTATACCTAGAACAATATTATTACTGCGTATAATAGGGACACACCCAATCCACATACGCAGCACAGGTGTGCTACGGCCACTGTGCAGGCCCCTATAATATAAGACAATATATAAATCAAGACCAAATAAAATGCGCGAACTATTACCAAAGCACATATAAGGCGTAGGAGAGAGAAGACTGCATTAAATACAGGAGATGGAAGGAAAGGGCTTAACAGCTATAGGAACAACTGCACACTAGGTTATACAAATGGAAACAATAGGCAATAAACTAGGGGGACGTAGGTATCTTCCTAGCATTTCCTACCTTTAATACTAGGGGGCTAAGCCAGCTATCCCAAGCCTTAACGGGCTAAAAGCAACACCGCGTAATATTACCAGACCAAACAGGGACACAAGGGATACATAGGATATAAGGGAGAGAACGCCCAGTAAGAAGACCCCTATAGACGGCTATAGTAAGTTCAAGGCCGGGACAATTAAGAATTAGATTTAACGTAGTAAACATAACATATATAGCTGGCTTATAAGGGGCACATAGCTAACTAGCGAGAACGGGGGAAGAACTGGAGGCAATAACAGACTTAGATTTAGAAAGGCTAATAGGAACACAAAATATAGAAATAGAAAGCTCTATACAAAATAAGTAGTGGCTAGGGAGCAAACACAGAAGACAAAAGTTCTAAATATTTTAAAAAAAGTGGAAACAGAAGAAGCGAGAAGTAAAGAAAAGGCAAAGGACCCCTACTAGGGGTCCGCCACTTAACCATTATACAGTATAACTACAGTAATATAAACCACCGTCTAGCAAGGCCCCTACTAGATAGTCTAGACCTAGAGAAACACCATATTCTTACTATATAAGAGCCGTATTACAATACCTATATATAATTAATATACTGCCCCCAAGGATTCTAGCTCCTATATAAACCAAAAGCAGCCATATATGTATGCTTTATAATTAGCAAAAATATCAGCCTTGCCTTATAGTTATAGCAGGCAGTTAACCCAGATATTGCAGTTATAACTATCCAGATATATAGGGGACTAATATAAATTATTAATGTCTATAACCCTAGGGTCAAAGGGGTAGCATAAATAGAGAATATTATATTTATAATAAGCTTGCTAGAAACTAAACATACAGAGTCCATCCTATTAGGAGATATAAACCTCTACCACCTATAGTAAGGGGGTATCTATATTGCTGCCAATTAACAGGTAGAGTGCCTACTAAGAGCTATAGATAACGGGGGCCTTAAGCTAGCTACCCCCCCAGGTGTAATTATATAGCAATAGGGCACCACTAAAAGTACAATTAACCTTATAATTATGGACGAAAACCTATACTAGAGACTTAAAAGGTGCTCCCCTAAAGAAAAATGGGCACTTATCTTAGACTATATCCCTATCTAGATATAACTAGATCTGAACATTAAGGCGCAACCAAATAGTAAAAGATACGTAATAAGGAAGCTTAATATAGATAGCTTCCTTAATACAATTAAATAATAACTCTAAGACCTAAAAGAAATCTACCTAATACTAAACAAGCGAGGCTTATTAGCTACCCCTAAGGAAATTAATTAAAAACTAGAAAGGATCTAGGCAGTAATTAAAAGTAGGCTAAAAGAGCACTGCCCAGTTTTAAAACCAGGCCCTTATGCGTAACACGCATAGTCCGTATAGTACGCGGCCCTTATAGCCAGCCAACGACGAGCAAGGAGGAAATATATAAGCAGCCACAATTTTAAGGACAAGAGATAATATAAAGACATAAGAAATTAGCTAAAGAATACCCTAAGAAAAGAAGTAAGGAATAACTGAAGATAGTTTATAAATAAACATACTACTAATTTGAGTCTCCCCTATAACAAGGGCCTTTGGACCATAGCGAAATAGGTAAAGAAAAAGGTGGGACGCCTAGTAGAAGATCTATACCTACTACCCCTATAAAGAGTAGGCGAACTATAGGCCACAAGCAACAATAATAAGAAGGTAAAGATCCTTATAGAAAGATTTTCCCCTTAACTAGCTCCAGTAGACCTTAGTAATATTACTAGTAAAATACTGGTGACTTACCTAAGGGTTAACAGCGATATAACAACTTGTAACGGAACCTTGTAGTAGGAACTACGGTGGGTTCTATTAATGGGCTAGGTATATAGGTGCGACAAAAACGACAATATAACAATAACTGGTGGAGTGGTTGCCTAATAGATTAACTCCAATTGTATTCTAAGATTTACTACGAAGAGAGAACTATCTGGGTAGGGACTATAGTCCTTTAAATATATAACCGTACTCCTAAGAAATCCCTTCGCTCCGTTTACTCTGTCTACTCTATCTGCTCCGTCCTATGGATTATATAGATTACATAGATTATATAGATTACATTATATAACCTCAGCTACCATTCCTCGTTATATGGTTCCACCAGATCCATCTTAGACCGTGCCTATATTAACCAACTAGCTTCCTACGACTCCTCTCCAAGTAGTCATAATATTGTACTTAAAGCGTCCGTAACACTATCTCCCTCCTCTTTATCTTCGTTTTTAAAGATTCCTAACATCTCCAAGTCGTCCACTAGAGGTGTAATATCCGTTTAATTAGTCTGGTTAATATCCTTGCTTATTATAGCTAAAGCTTCTCCTTCTTCTTCTTCCACCCTTCGCCGTGCGCGTACGGTTTCCTCCATACTGTTACTAGGTGAGGTAATGCCGTCTCCATATTCTTATTGTGCGAAAGAGGGGTTAGTTTATATTACGCTAGCAAGTCCTACTACCTAACAACCTTCTTCTTGTTTAGAGTGCACTAAAGCAAATATTTGTTCGTCTTGCGACGTTTGCTCTATCTCTAACACTAAGTATGCGTGTCCTATGACTCTTAATAGTCTTTAAGTTCCCTAAGTAACTTGTTATAGGGTCTCGTGTTTAATCTACTACTATAAAACTTAACGCTGAGCTCTCTAGTACCTTAGGCGAGATTTGCCGTCTTTAGGACAAAGACCACGCTTACACTAAGTAGGTGAGAGACAAGGAGCGCTGTGCCCTTAAAGCTTATGCCTCTACTTATACTTGTCTGCTTTATCTTAAGAAAGTATATAAGAAGGTTCATTCCAAGGAATAGAAACTAGTTTAATAGGGTTTGTCTAAGCTAGGTAACAAAAGGATTAACTTTCCTCCTACAAGGGAAACAACTTCAAGTAGCTCAGTAATTGCTCCTCTTAGGTCCCCCTTAGGCGATTTGTTTTTTAGCAATTCCTCTTTATTAATATTGCCTGACCTACTTTCTTCTAATACTCCTGTACCTTTCCTATAGCGTTCCTTAGGTTGCTTAGTAGTTCCTAGGTAGTCTTACTATAGCCTATCTACTTTACTTTATACTATATTTCGTTATCTATATCCTTGTAACTAATAATCTTTAAAACTTGCTATTTATCTTCCTCTTATCCTCTATATGTGTCTGCCTTATAGACTGGTGGCTTAATATTTCCGTGTACTAGTTCTAGCATTGCGACATATTATATAGGGTAGATTTTCATTTTGGCTAGTAGGTTTAACTTATACGTAACTAATAAAATTCTTTACTTAACTTTAAAAGGTCCTAGTCTAACGTGGTCCAACTTCTTACTTAGTTGTCGACTCTTAAAGTTTTTATATAGTAGCTATACTTTATCCCCCTCCTTAAGATCTGGTCCCTTAGATCTCTTAGTATTATAGTACCTTTTTATTTATTCTTATACTAGTTTAGCTGTTTCTTTAAGGTCTATATAAAGATTCATTAACGTCTCTATTCTTTACTTGGCTGTGCTACTCGTCTTTTTTGCTTAACGTGGTGATAACGATGTTCTTAGCTTATATCCGTAATTTGCCTTAAATGGTAATATCCCTATTCCTTCTTGTGGTGTTGCATTGTATGTAAACTGTATAACTGGTAATAACAATACCCAATTATTCTGTGCGTAATTAATATAATGCCTTAAATACTGCTCTAGTGTCTAATTTAGTCTTTCCATTTATCCGTCCGTCTGCGGATAATATACTATAGATATTGCTACGCGAACCCCTTATTCTGCCAGAAACACTTCCTAAAATACTGCTATAAATCTTGGATCTCTATCTAATATAATCTTATCTGGTGCTCTATATCTTATAAATACTTCTTTTATATAGATTCTAGTGATATCCTCTACTGATATCTCTTTAGTGCATGCTATAAAGTATCCCCACTTCGTTAGCTTATCCACTATTACTAAAATCGCGTTATAATCTTATCCTGTAATAGGATCTCTTAACTTTAGTAACTTAACAATAAAGTCCTATAATATAACCTCCTATGGTCTTTCTAGTGTTTTAATAGGTTATAGCCCTCTATACAGCTTATGCCTTGTTAGTTTGTTCCTTTGGCAATTTAGACATTCCTTTATAACTTATCTTGCTAGTCCCCAGATTCCTTAAATAATGTACTCCTTTTAAAGTCTTAACACTAAGCCTATAGCTCTGTTGTGTCCTTGTGTTATTCCCTTATAGAATTCCTTAATAAATTCTTCTATAATAGACTTAGGTATATACGTTGCTTCTTTATTTTTATATTACTCTAAGTCTAGATTCTCTGCCTATGCTTCTTAGATCTTCTATATCTAATTATTCTCTAGTAATTTATAGATCTGACTTTCCTTAGTTGCTATAATCTTTGGATAATTATACCTAATTAATCCGTTTTAATCTTTTCGCAATAAAGCCCCCAATAGCTTTTTATTGCTTTATAGTTTAGCCTTCCTGCTTAAAGCATCTGCTCGTGCATTGTCTATACCCTTAGTATACTAAATTTCAAAATGGTATTCTATAAGCATTTCCGCCCATCTAACCTGTCTTTAGTTGAGTTCCTTTATTATTAGGAATCCTATAAGGTTCTTATAGTCTATCTTAACCATAAATGGTTTCTCTGTGCCTTGTAAGAATGCTCTCTATTTTTTAAGTACTATAACTATACCTAACAATTCCTTGTTGTAGATGTTATAGTTTAACTCTAGTAGTGTCATCTTTCGACTATAGTATGCCACTAGGTGCTATCCATCTTAATATTTCTATAGGAAGTACGCCCCTAGTGCAAAGTCTAATGCATCTGTTTCTACAACCGTCTCTAGACCTGGTTAATAGATCTTAAGAACTGGCTCCTAGGTAAATAACTCTTTAACTCTTTTAAATAGTTCTTATTACTCCTTTCCCCATATCTACGGTTCTTCTTTTTTAGTTAATTACGTAAACGGCTCAATATCCTATAACTATTGCGCTATAAACCTTCTACAGTAATTGCAAAACCCTAGGAACAATCTCAACTATATTACGTTCTCTGGTTCTTGCCAATTCACTATAGCCTCAATCTTTTTTGGATCTATGCTAAGTTGGCCTAGTTTAATAATAAATCTAATAAAATCGGTTTTCCTGGTAAAGAACTTGCATTTCTTAATCACTACTAGCATCTGTTCTTCTTATAGTCTCTTTAAGACCCATTTAATGTGTTCTTTATGCTCTTCCTTACTTTTTAAGTAAATAATAATGTTATTAAGGTATACTATAATAAATTCATCTAGGTGTTCTCCTAACACACTATTAATTCGCTTCTGGAATATTACTAGTATATTTATAAGCCCAAACTGCATAACTAATGGCTTATATAGTCCTTCCTTTAACCTAAAGGCTGCCTTCCATTCGTCGCCTTCCTTAATTCTAATCTAGTAGTATGCCTATCTTAGATCTATCTTTATAAAGATCTTTGCGTTGCCTATCCTATCTTAGATTTTGCTAATTAAGGGTAAAGGATACCTATCCTTCCTAGTAATG
>Ga0307507_10000783_pt1 | contig 70163 bp, 19 predicted proteins | sample 7_EM_MG_FD_207223 | JGI IMG/M metagenome (GOLD analysis project Ga0307507, IMG submission 207223) | Populus trichocarpa ectomycorrhiza microbial communities from riparian zone in the Pacific Northwest, United States - 7_EM | ecosystem: Host-associated > Plants > Roots > Unclassified | place... | reverse complement strand
CTTCCTTTCTCTAGCTTTGGATCCTCGTTTATAGACTACCAATTGTACAGGCTTGCGCGTCCCTCTTGCCGTGCTCGTGCCTCGATTGACTGAGTCGCTAACACAGAGCACTAAGCAAGGTTATGTCAGATAGAGATCTAAGATTTATAGCAGCATTCTGGGAGGTATTTTTGGCGGAATAAGGAGTTCGCGTAGTAACCTTAACAGCATATTATCCGCAGATAGACGGATAGATAGAAAGGTTAAACTAGATACTAAAACAGTATCTAAGGCACTATATTAATTATGCATAGAACAATTAGGTATTATTACTACTAGTTATATAGTTTGTGTATAATATAATACCACAAGAAGGAACGGGGATATTACTATTTAAGGTGAATTATAGGTATAAGCTAAGATTATTGTTATTGCTATATTAAGCAAAGAAAACAAGTAGCATAGCTAAGCAAAGAATGGAGACTTTAATAAATCTTTATGTAGATCTTAAAGAAACAGCTAAACTAGTACAAGAGCGAATGAAAAGGTACTATAATGCTAAGAGATCTAAGGGACCAGATCTTAAAGAGGGAGATAAAATGTGGCTATTATATAAAAATTTCAAGAGTTGACGGTTAAGTAAGAAGTTGGACTATATTAGACTAGGACCTTTTAAAATTATATAAATTTTTTTATTAGTTATGTATAAACTAAACCTACCAGCCAAAATGAGAATTTACCCTATATAGCATATTACAATACTAGAGCTAGTATATAGGAGTGTTAAACTACTAGTTTATAAGGCAGACATATACAGAGGGCAAGAAGAGGACAAGTGGCAAGTTTTAAAGATTATTAGTTATAAGGACGTAGATAATGAAATATGGTATAAAGTAAAGTAGATAGGCTATAGTAAGACTACCTAGGAACCACTAAGTAACCTAGAGAACGCTACGGGAAAGGTATAGGAGTATTAGAAGAAAGCAGGTTAGGGAGCATTAAAAAAGGATTGCCAAAGGACGAGTTACCTAAGGGGGACCTAAGAGGAGCAACTACTACGTTACTTAGAGTTGTTTCCTTCTCTGGAAACTCTACTTGTTTATTACCTAGCTTAGACAGACCCTATTAAATAAGTTTCTACTCCTTAGAATGAACCTTCTTATAAACCTTTTTAAGACGGATTAATTAAGCAGAAGCAGCCAGACAAGAGTCAAGCGCTTGCTGTTGGGCGTTGGCAGCCTCTTATTCTACGTTACGAAAATAATAGAGCTCTGCTAGAGCAACTAAGAGCTTATTATTAAGCTTCTTAGTAGTAGATTAAACACAAGACCCTATAATAAGTTACTTAGGGAACTTAAAGACTGTTAAGAGTTATAGGACGCGTATACTTAGCGTTAGAGACAGAGCAAACATCGCAAGACAATTAAATATTTGCTTTAGTGCACTCCAAGCAAGAGGACGGTTGTTAAGCAGTAGGACTTGCCAGCACGATATAGACCAACCCCTTTTTCGCACAATGAGAATATAGAGACGGCATTATCTCACTTAAAGATAGTATTGCAGTAATAGTGCGAGACTAACAAGCTATAGAAGAAGAAGAAGAAGCTTTAGGTATAATAAGCAAAGATATTAACTAGATTAATTAAACGGATATTATACCTCTAGTAGACGACTTAGAGATATTAGGAATCTTTAAGGACGAAGATAAAGAGGAGGGAGATAGTATTACGGATAGCTTAAGTACAATATTATAACTACTTGAAGAGGAGTCGGCGGAAGCTAGTTAGTTAATATAGGCATAGTCTAGGGTGGATCTGGTAGAACCATGTGACAAGGAATAGTAGCTGAGGTTACGTAATATAATCTATATAATTTGTGTAATTTGTATAATCTGTGACGGAGTAGATAGAGCATATATACCTTACAGAGCGAAGGGATTTCTTAGGCGTATGGTTATGTATTTAAAGGACCACAGTCCCTACCCAGATAGTTCTCTCTTTATAGTGAATCTTAGAATATAATTGGAGTTAATCTGTTAGGTAACCACTCCACTAGTTGTTATTATGTTGTTAACCTGTTTATATCTACATACCCGGCCCAATAACAGGACCTACCGTAGTCCTTGCTATAAGGTTCCGTTACAGCAAGCCTATATAATTGGATTGTCTATTAACAAGGATTTAAAGCTAGAGAAAAGGAAAGGAGAAGAGTAGTAGCGCTGCTTAACGTTTTATAAGATCCTCTAGTTACGTAACCATTTTCTATTAACTTTCTGCCGTTTTCTACTATATTCTACTAGTACCATAATATAAGGTACTCTAAGTTCTAAGCGATCCAGAATTTATATATGTGTTAATATTTTTATAGTTCTATATAAAATATACTTTACAGCCACTACTTAATATTTAACTCCTTTTACCTTAAAAATTACGCTAGTATGGCCGTCTTATTGCCTAATTTCCGCAAAATGCAGTTTTATAGCGTAGCAGAATCTTTTAATCACAGCACCACCATTAATCTTTTATCGCTTTAAAATTTATAAAAGGGCATAATCTAAGCTATATAGTCCCACTATAATGCTAGGAAGTTATTATTAACAATGTCTCTAGTGTAGTATATAAGTTCGCCACGTAGGTCAGTATATCTAATCAAGATAATAAACGATCTCGGTTAGTGCGAAACGACTACACATATATTATTAATAAATACAATATATGTCTTCTTTGCCAAGCTTGTGGCTGCCAGGCCTGTAGCTGCCCCCAGTCTAACTTCTCCTAGGCGACGCAGAATCCCTACGTGCAGAAACGAGACTGGGCTGCCACCCCTTCCGCCCGGGGCCTTGGGGGAACGCCCGACTAGCGCCAACGTGCCCGTTGCTAACAGTTTTACCCGCTTATGAGCGAAAGTCTTGACATCCCACCTTACATATCCAAAAGGCGCCGTTCTTGGAGGCACATGATTTGCTATAGTACAAGAGGATACTTCTATTACAGTTTCAGCTCACAACCCTGCAGCTAGAGTGGGTCGGCCATCCTCCCTGCTAGCGGTGGCAATGTGCCACTCTTTATTGTCTCGTTCCCAGACCTTCTTGCCTTACCTCAGCAAGCTCAGACCACATAATCGGAATAATTTTATATCCGCTCCGCGTAAAATCGATTATATGGTGTTCCGCAACGTTCATTAAGAAACCCAACTTTTTTTACGACCTTCCCTATATTTATAGTTGAATTGCTTAACTATAATAACTTAAAATACTACTAAAAGTTTATCGATTAGAGAGACAACCTAATATTTTATAACTATTCGGTTTAAATTAGCCTGCAACCCCCTAGAGTTAAGATTATTTTTATTAAAAAAAAAATTCCGTTATTAAGAACCCTAACTTAGTGGATATTGCAACAGACATCGCAATAAATATCGCAATAGATATCGCAATAGGCGCATATATAAAGCTGGTTCTATAGATTAATTTAATAATATTTTTAATATAAAAGCTGTTATAGGGATATAGATAAATTTTGTTAAAAAAGGTAACTGATCTATATAAAAAATAAGTCGGATTGCCTAAGAAACCTTGCGAAAGTCCCTCAGACTATAGAATCAACTTTTTAACAAAAAAGGTTAGCGATATCCGCTTGCGGATATACGTATGTCCGCTAATTAATTCTATGGTCTGAGCTTGCTGAGGTAACTTCTTGCCAAGGTCTGGTACACGGTTCGGATTTTTGTTTCCCGCGCGGGGTTGGGCCTATATACACCTACTTTAAGCCAAATTATCTTAACTTCTATAGCTCCCTAAGCTATTCCTGATGGCTGGAATTGCTAAACCAAACCTACCGAAGAAGACTACGTTGCCCGATTTGCCCAATTCCAATTCATTATCTCGTTGTCGCGCCCGACGCCCCCAAGTTATAGTAGTCGCACCTCTTCTATGTTACGGCGCTGGTGGAAAACGGTGGATTATGGTAGACGTTATGGTAGACGCAGAGTCACGAGAGCTCACGTGACTTGAGGATTGTATAAGACTTCGAGCGACGCTGCCCTTCTTCTCCTTCCCTTTCTCTAGCTTTGGATCCTCGTTTATAGACTACCAATTGTACAGGCTTGCGCGTCCCTCTTGCCGTGCTTGTGCCTTAATTAACTGAGTTGCTAACATTATCCAAAGCTCATTATTACTCTCTCTTTCTGAGAAGGAACTTAAATATATCTATTTATAAGACTATAAATAGGATAAGGACATAGAATAGGACCCTAAGGACATTACTAGAACTATAAGGACAGGACAGACCTAAGAACTAAAAGAACATAAATAGAACGCGAAACCTAAGAATAGGACATACATGGACTAGAACCCCTAGAAAATAAACAAATACCAGAAATTACTTAAAACCCTTACTATCATGCCAAGAAATACAGCAGCTAGCAAAGCTGCTGTAGGACCTGTAAATACCTCTAATAGTGAAATAGTCGCCGTCTTAACCCCCTAGGAAGAGCTTACAGCAGCTAATACTAAAATTAAACGGCTTTAAGAGCTGCTTAAAACCAGAGACACCCCTATACCTAGTAAGGAGTTATCAGACACCTAGAGACTTGCTACGGTCCTTAAGGCCCTAGCCTAACGTACAGTATTAGCATTGTTATGGTCCGTAAAGGTTGCAGATCCCCTATTACTTATAGATGGAACTAACCCTATATTTAATAACTGGAAGCTTTAATTATAGGATAAGCTTAAAGTTAATACGGACTACTTCCTTACTACCTAAGCTAAGATGGCCTATGTCTTTGGCCGTATCGGTGGAGACGTATAGATGTACCTACGTCCGTGATACACCTAGGACTTAGTAGATCCCTTCCTCTCTAGAGATAAGATAATTAACTACTTGTCTTCTATCTATAAGGACCCCTTTAAGGTATAGAATACTTGCCTTAATTATAAAGCCTTTAATATAAAGACAATGAAGACCTTTTTAGCCTTCCAGACCCACTTTCTGTACCTAGCCGGCCAGGCCTAAATTCCCTATAAAGACCTAATACTAGACCTCTTTGATAAGCTTACCCTAGACCTATAGCGCGCCGTACTGCTAGTTTTTACTACTATATAGACGCTAAAAGTACTTACAGACCACTGCCTATTTATTAACTAAGGCCTCTATTAAATTAAGGCATGAGCTAAGCGGTATAAGGCTAGAAACTCTTTAAACTAAACTGCAAGCACTATATAAACGGCCTATAACACTCTAGCACAATCTGCAACTCCTATAACACCAGCTATATAGTCCGCCGTTAATTTAGCAGCTAGTCCTGCTGCGGGTCTAGCGTATACTTGGCCTATATATAATAACCCCCATAAATAGGCCTTTAGCAATTAAGGAGCTTGCTTCTTATATGGCTAGAAAGACCACTTTATAAAGGATTGCCAGACAAAGGCAAAAATGGGTAAGGTTCTGTTAATTTAGGAGGATGGTATAGAGCTAGAAAAAGAGGAACTTTAGAGAAAGACTTCTCTCTAGGGTTAAAAGGAATTAATATATTATATGTTAATTTAAGTTAGCTAGTTAGTGGAAGAAGCTGCACTATCCATTGTACTTTATTTTATAATAGATATTAAGTTTTAACCTCCACTTTAGCTAACTCTAGAGCAAATACCTTTACCTTAATAGATACCTAGTGCGCTGTAAAGCTAGCTGGATTTTTAAATGCGCCTTTTAAAGAACTGCCTAAACCAGTCCCTATTCGCGGGTATAATGGACGGATAAGACCACCTATTATAACTATCTTACAGATCTACCTCCGTGTTAATAGACAAAGGCAGTATAATGTCCCCTTTCTTATTATAGACCTAGGAAGCCATAATATAATCTTAGAAAGAAAATAGCTAGCCTATTTAGGCTTATAGCTTAACATACAGAGTAGACGGCTTATCTAGCCCAAATTCCTACCCTTAACCCCTTCCTTTATAAAAGAAATTAGTATTATAATAGAGAACCTTATATAGCCCTAGATTAATACTATTTCAATGCTATATATAGGGACTAGGCCTTTAAGAAAGATATACAGCTTAATCCGCAATGGATTTGTATACTATGCTGCCCCTAGACTACCTATGTTATACCACCCGCACCAGAGATCTAGGAAATTAGTAGTAACCTAGCTAAGTCCCCCACGGAGAACTTAGGCCCTACGTAGCTACAAAGAAAGGCTAGGAATACTAGACGCTATACTAAACTAATAGACTAGAAGGACAACTTATGGAAAATGGAATATAAGCTAAAGAAGACTATAAACCCTATACCGCAAAATATAGCCTAATAAAAGTCTGTAAAGAAACCTATGGACCTTCCCCTAGTTAATATCTACTGCATTAGCGCTGTAGAATTCTACTAGAACTTAGTTTAACCTAATACTATTACCTTTACCACCAGCTTATATAAAATTAATTGAATAATTAAGGAAAAGGAAAGTGAGCTTAGTGGATAGGAAAGTGAGCTTATAGATAAGGAGCTAGTAGAATAGAAACTGCCCTATTAATACTAGAAATTTAAGGACATATTCTCTAAGGCAGCGTCTGATATACTCCTACCTTACCAACTATACAACTATAAGATTAAGATTAAGCCAGATAAGGAAAATACCCTTAGTTATAGCCCCCTTTATTAGCAGTCTACTGCCGAATTATAGGCTATAAAGCAATACCTTATTAATAACCTAAATAAGGGCTTTGTTAAGCCTAGTTAAGCCTAGTTAAGCCCCTTTTAACTTACCTATTCTCTTTGCTAAAAAGCTAAATAGAGGACTTTGTTTCTACATTAACTACTATAAACTTAATAATATAACCCGCAAGGACCGCTATCTACTGCCCTTACTTAAGGAGACTCTAGCCTAAATAAGTAGAGCTAAGATCTTTACTAAGCTTAATATCTGTTAGGCTTTTTACCAAATTAGGATGGACCCTAGATTAGAAGATTTTACTATATTTTAGACCTGTTACGGAATATATAAATATAAAGTACTTCCTTTTGGACTGACTAACGGACTAGCTATATACCAGCGGCATATAAATAATGTACTCTCTAACTACCTTAACGACTTCTATACGACCTACCTAGATAATATTATAATTTACTCTAAGAACGAGCTAGAATACGAGGAGTACGTCTATAAAGTCCTATAATAGCTCTATAAGGCTGGCCTCCAGGCCAATATTAAGAAGTTAGAATTTAGTATTAAGCGTACAAAGTACCTAGGTTTTATTATCAGTATAGATAGAATTAAGGCTAACCCAGAGAAAATGGCTGTAATTAACTAGTGGGTACCTCCATGGATTATAAAGGGGGTATAATTATTTTTAGGCTTCTGTAACTTCTACCAACGCTTTATTAAGAACTATAGTAGGATCGCCTGGCCTTTTAACCATCTTACTAGGAAAAACCAGCCCTTCTATTTTGACGCTATATATATATAGGCCTTTAATACGCTTAAAAAACGGCTAGTATCGGCTCCCCTACTTGCCCACTTTAACCCAGAATGGCCCTTAATGCTAGAAACTGATGCCTTAAACAGCGTAATAGCTGGTGTTTTTTCCTAGAAGTAACTGGACAGAGAATAGCACCCTGTTATATACTATTTAAAGACTATGATAGATGCTAAGCTAAACTACCATATCCATAACAAAGAAATGCTGGCTATTATCTCTAGCTTTTAGCACTGGCGTATATAGCTAGAGGGGACCCCTAAGCCTATTAAGGTAGTTTTGGATTATAAGGCCCTAGAATACTTTATAATAACTAAGGCCCTTATGGCCCAGCAGGCACGCTAGGCGGATATCCTATCTTAGTTTAATTTCTTAATTATATATAGACCAGGCGCTATAAACCGTGCGGATGCTCTTATAAGGTGTAAACAAGACCTAGGTGACCAGATGGCTGTAAAGATCTTATTATGGACCTAGATACTACTATAACCAGAGCACCTTAACCCCTAAATATAGGTAGAACTAAGTATAGACTCCTTAGGCGCCAAGATATATCCTATTAACCCTTTAGGACTTAACTTAATTGATAAATTGCTGCAGATAAACTATACGGCCCCTTCTCTATAGAAGTACTATAAAAAGGTAAAGAATATTACCAGCCTATGGTCCCTTAAAAATGGATTACTTAAGCATTAGGAATGGCTAGTAGTAGTAGAGGAATAAAACTTACGGACTTAACTTATTACTAAAGCATATGCCTAGGTCTTTATAGCTTACCCTAGAAAAAATAAGACCTATAGGATTATTGGCGACCGCTACTACTAGCCCGGAATGGTTATGGATATTAACCGCTATATATGGAACTATAATAACTGCTATAGGTCTACAATTCTACAAGATAAGACCCTAGGGCTATTAAAACCACTCCTAATACTAGAATGCCCCTGGCAGTATATCTCTATAGACTTCCACAAGTTACCTATAGACCGCGATAGATATAATATGGTTATAATCCTAGTCAATTGCTTTAGTAAGCGCCCATTCTTAATCCCCTATTATAAGGATATTGATGCTAAAGAGGTGGCCTAACTATATATCTATTATGTCTACCAAATTTACGGACCATTAGATACTATTGTATCCAATTAAGGGCCGCAGTTTATATCGGCCTTTTAGAATAAGTTTACCTAAATCCTAAGTATTAGGTTAAAGCTTTCTACGGTATACTACCCCTAGATAGACAGTTAGACGGAGATTATAAATTAATACTTAGACTAGAGACTCTAGCCCTTTATTAACTACTTCTAGGACAACTGGGGCGAACTGCTACCCCTAATAAACTACACCTAGGCAACCCTACCCTATAACTCTATAGGATTTGCACCTATTTAGCTAGAAATGGGATATTTACCCTATACTAGCTTTAACTGGAATAGACCGGAAGGCTTATAGACTATACGCGAAAAACCATCTTATAAGGAAGCCTAGCAATACGCCAAACGCTTAGAAGAAGCCTGGGCAGTAGCCTATATAAATCTAGAAAAGGCCTAGAGATTAATAGAATAGTAGGTAAATAAGCATAGGCGCGAGCCCGACTTCACTATAGGCGATAAGGTCTAGGTTATAACAAAGAACTAGAAGACGGAACGGCCTAGCCGTAAGCTGGACTATAAGATGGCAGGACTATATAAAATCCTTAATAAAGAAGGCAACTTATATAAGGTTAAGCTCCTAGACTTAATTAAAGTCCACCCTGTTTTCTTACCAGATAAGCTATAGAAAGCTATAAATAACCTACTACCTAGATAAAAGAATAAGCCTCTACTACTGATTTAAGTTAATGGCGATAATAAATAGGAAGTTAATAAAATACTAGCCTATAAACTAGTATAAGGAACGCTAAAATACCATGTCTAATAGAAAGGTTATAATCTAGACCTAACCTAGTACCCTGCCTGGAACTTTATAGGTTGCCCCTAAAAGCTTAAAGAATTCTATAACCAATACCCTAATAAGCTAGGACCCCTAAAGTATCTAGACAAGTAGATAGAGTGCTAGTATAGCGAAGATGATAAGCTACCTGTTAAGCATAAAGATAAGAATACCCTATAAACATAATACGGACATACAAAGCCTGAGGGCATGCTTTTTGGAGGGGGGGGGGTAATGTTACGGCGCTGGTGGAAAACGGTGGATTATGGTAGATGTTATGGTAGACGCAGAGTCACGAGAGCTCACGTGACTTTAGGATTGTATAAGACTTCGAGCGACGCTGCCCTTCTTCTCCTTCCCTTTTTCTAGCTTTGGATCCTCGTTTATAGACCACCAATTGTACAGGCTTGCACGTCCCTCTTGCCGTGCTCGTGCCTCGATTGACTGAGTCGCTAACATTCTACGACCACCGCCGCCCTCTTCCTACCGTAGCTAGAGTACTCAAACTAATAAGCCAGCTTTAAGTAATAATCGAGAACTATAAGTCTTTTATTTAGAACACAAAAGAGTTAATTTAATATTAGAATAGCTGCATAAGCACCGCTAGAGCTTTATAACTTTTATTAAGTATTATATAACCGCTTCCGGCCCTTCTAATTATAATACGCTAGAGTAATATACAAATAGGCTATAGAAAGCAATATTTAATAAGCTAAAAGTTAAGGAACGGCTTATAGTGCATAGTAATTACTAGCTAGAAAGGCTCTATTAAGAACCTCTATATAAGTAGATAGAGTAAGAGTTGGAGGATCTTATGCGCCTAAGAGAAGAGAACGGAGTTATTATTCCTAGTAGGCTTGGATAATTTAACGCTAAAGAACTAGTTAAAAAGCTTAAGCTTAATATAATTACTAATATATAGCGCCTTGCTCTAACGCTCTAGAGCTTTCTTATAGCTTTGGTTTAATAAAGGCTATATACTAATTCTTATAATATTACGCCTTACTATAATAAGCTCTTTATAGTGTGCGCAATTTTAGTAAATATATAAGCCCTTTAAGCTATCTTCTAGTTCTATACTGCTTTAGGGGTTTATTTATACAATATAGGCGTTAAGTAAAAGTATATTGCACTTCTTTATAAGTTAGGGGTTATAATATTATATACTAGCCTTGCTAAAATATAAAAGGAGCTAGAGGAAGTTAGTAGGGTATATACTTCTATACCTAAGGGTTTAGATAAGACACCTCCATTACTGCGGGCGGAGGGTATAGTTAAGGTATCTTAGCTATAGATCGCGTACTTAAGGCGCCTTAGTTATTGCTAGTATAATAAATAGTAACTTTCTTATAGCATATAATTAAGGTAACTACTTTAAAGAACCAGAACTAGCTAATAATTATATATAATAACTTTAATTAAAATAAAAGGATTTAATATAAGACTATATTAAACACCAATAAGTACCTCTCTGCTACTACTTCTAAGCTTATACTTAACCCTAAGTTTCCATATAATAGTCTTCGCACTTTTATACTTAAACCTATAAAATAGCTTACTTATAGCGTGTTACGAGATGGGGGCAATAACTATAGAATATATGTATTTAGGGAGTCTACAAGACGTTACGCGATTAATCGTAAGGGTTGAGGGCGTAAGGAGGTGATATACCTACGCGTAGCTGATGTAAGCTGTACGCAAGGTGTACGCGAGAGCACGGGGCTCTCTTATGGAGGCCCCTACGATAGGGTTCCGTAATACTACCTCCCCTCTTATAGAGGCGGAGCTCCGCCGACGCTATGGTTGCTATATACATATAGAAGGGACATTTAAGGTATAGAGAAGGAAAAGTAAGGGGGTATCGCTAAGGGCTTAAAACAATGTTATATAATAAGGCTTGGCACCTAAGAATCCGACCAATTAGACAACTTTAACCACCGGTCAAAATTCCTAGATATCTTATTAATATTCCGGTTACGTAATCGCATTTTGCTATTATATAATGGCAATCTGCGGCAATCTGACGGCAATTTACCCTTATATAGTAATATACAACGGTTTAACTCTACAAGGGCTCCTATAGAGGATTAGGTATGAAATCTCTACTTAGGCCCGGTTTCTGTGGGTTCGCGTAGTAAAAATCGCTAATTAGGTCCTTTGCATTTTTAAAGTCTTCCTATAGTTACCATTCTGGCTAATCTATATTAAATCCTGTATAGATAGCTCTATAGTAGAGCCGCCGTCCTCTGCCTTTGCCAAAGTATTTAAAGTTAATAATTCGTTTAACGGTCCATTCCTTATGGTTCTTGTCTTTGTTCTCGTCTTAGATTAGTACTAGTAGGGGTTTAGGCTATATCTGTCCTAGTAGGGGGTTAGGCTGGTAAAGGTATAGTAGCCATAGGTGAAATACGGGCCATATCCTATGGGTGGCTAGGGCAGGCGGGAGCTCTAGCTTATATATGGCTCCCTTATTAATAACTTATTTAATTAGGTAGGGGCTAAGGTTCTTATAATTAAGTGACTTTATAGGCCTCTGTATAGAGATATTATATATATCTAGCCATACCTAGTCACCAACACGTATCTCCGGTAGTGGCGTTCTATAATAGTTGGCGAAGTAGGCCTGCTTTACTTAAGCCTAGGCCATTTCTCCCTTATAGTAGTCGAGTAGATTTTTCATGCGGTCTATATACTAGTTGGTAAGTAGCATCTTAAGGCGTTTTCTATATGGCAATTTCTTTTTAATAGGTTCTAGTAGCTCTATACTGGATTAGAGGTAATAACCCTTATTCACAAAGAATGGTATAAGTCCTATAGTAGTTAAGACGTAGTTATTTACTATAAATTTACCTAGTGGAAGGTAATCTACCCAGTTATCTTAACTATAGGCGACTACCTATCGTAAGTACGCTTTTATACTAGTATTAGCGTTTTCTGATTATCTAGTGGTTTTATAGTGGAAGGATATAGACATCTTAATAGAGATGCTAAGGCATTGGCAGATTTGTCTCCATATATCAGAGTTAAACTGTATGCCTTGGTCGGATGTAATTAAGTTAGGTAACCTATATAATTGGTAGACTTTATAGAGAAAGGCATCAGTAACGTTACTAACGGCTACGCCTTTAGTTAGGACGTAGTAGCGCTCTTTTATAAGTCGGTATATTATTATAAAAATGTTCTTATAGGTATAGCCCTGTTATTTACAGGGTGGTAGGTTAACAATAAAATTAATAGTAATATCTGCCTATTGTTATATAGGTACTGGTAGAGGGTATAGTAGTCCTTAGTACTTTATATTAAAGGCCTTAGCGCGCTTACAACTATAGTAGGCGCCTATAAAGCGTTTAACTAAGTCTATTATTTTAGGCTAGAAGTAGTATCGGCTAAGAAGCTTATAGGTTCCTTCTTTGCCTGGGTAGCCGCTTAATTAGAGGTTATAGGCTATTTAGATTAGTTACTGTTATAAATTTTCTAAATTAGGAATAAATAGGCAGCCTCTATAATAGAGCCTATTCTTTTTTACTTCTAAGGCTGCCATATTAATCTAGCCTAAGCTTTAGAGATTAGTAGGCATTATACGGGTGCCGGCGGTCTTTGCGGCAATAAGTTGGTATAGTAATAGGTTAACAGAGATATTATATACCGTGGTAATAAGCTCATTAATTTTAGGAGGTAACTTTAGTTCTGTTATATAAAGCTAAGGTACAATTAGCTCTATTATAGGTAGTATACCTAGGACTAAATTTTATGCTTTTAGGATTGTTTGTTGTTGGAACTAGTTATAAGGGTTATCTTTAGACTAAGAAAGGTCTTGCGAGCGGCATATTAGGCTATTAGGCTTAGTACCTTATACTCCTGGCCTATATACAATTTTAAAGTTAAAACTAGAGAGGAACTCGTTCTAACGTACTTAGTATTGGTTTAGCTATTTTATAGTTATAAAGTATTTAAGGTTACGATGGTCCGTAAGGACTTTAGTTAGCTGGTTAGGTTTTACTAAGAAGAGTTCTGGTTAGAATTCCTTAAACACTTATATAATGGCAAGGAGTTCTTTATTATAGATCTTATAGTTGCATTCTTGCGGTATAAGCTTAGACGAGTAGAATGTAACTAGGTGGAAAAGGCCGTTGTCGCCTATCTGGGAGAGGATGCCTGTGTTAACGTGGTCCAAGGAGTTAGTTTTAAGATAGAGTTGTTATCCTAGTATAAAATAAGCTAGAATAGGTGCTTTGGTAAAAGCATCTTTAAGGTCTTAGAACGCCTTCTCGTATTTAGGCATCTAGGTAAAACATAGATATGTTTTTCTTCCTTTTATAAAAAGGCCTTTTATTTACATTATTACTGTAAGTGGTGCTACAACACCTAAGAAGTTATATATAAACTTTTAATAGAAGTTAGCAAAACTAAGGAAGGCTTATATGTCCTTAATGCAATTAAGGGTTTGCTATTTAGTAATTATATATACCTTCTTAGGGTCTATACGGACACCCTTAGTAGTAATAATTAGTCTAAGGTATTTTACTTCTATAACTAAGAATTTATACTTCTTTAAGTTAATATAAAGTCCTGCGTCCCTAAGGCGCTGTAGGACTTTTTAAATATACTTAGTATACTTAGAAGGGTCGTTGCTGTAAATAAGTATATTATCTAGGTACGCAGAGTAGAAGTTATTAAGGTAGTCCCATAAGGCGTTATTAATATAGCTTTAAAAGCTGCCTAGGCTGTTATATACACTAAAGGGTATAATGGTATATTTAAACTGGCCAAAGCGCAATACAAATACGGTTTTCTATTTATCATCTTTCCGTATTTAGAGGCGGTTAAAGGCGGCAATAATGTTAAGCTTGGTATAGATTTTGGCTTAGCTAAGCCGCTTAAAAGTCTTATATATAAGTAGTATGGGGTATTAGTTCTTAATTGTAATAGCGTTAAGTCCTCTATAGTTAACATAGAATTAAATACCTCCTTTTAGCTTCTTAGCAAGGAGGATAGGGGCGGCTGCTAGGGATATACTAGGATAAATAAACCCTTTATTAAGGTGCTCGTTAATATACTTTTTAACAACTAAAAGTTCGTCTTTTAACATTAGGTAGGGTCTCTTATAGGGTAGCGTTTTTCCTTATTTGGTATTAATAGTATAGTTATTAGGTTAATATAGGGGGAGTATATCTACGCTCTTTTATAAGCACACGTTAATAAAGTTATAGTACCTCTTAGGGAGGAGCTTACGGAGTTCCTTATTAGTAAGTCCTTTTTTAAGCTTTATAAACTTCTTAAAGTCTAAAGGTAAAAGTCTATGGAGTTCTATAGGGGTATCGTTTTCTAAGAGGTTAACTATGTCTATCCTATTACTATAGAGGACGTGGTCTTATTCTTTATTAAGCTTATATAGTTATAATTAGGAGGCTGCGGCAACGGTCCGGCCTTTCCTATATGCTATGCGGTAGAAGGCCGCGGCACTTATATAGTGGCAGTTAGTTATAGGTAGGGTAATAATAGGTTCCTTAGGTTAATATCCTAGGGAGTAGGTAGAGGCGGCTAGGCTATACCCTAGGCAAGTCTCTCTACAGTATTTAGAATTAAAGGTTACTTCTCTCTTTTTCCAGTTAATGGCGGGGTTATATTATTTAAGCTAGTTCATTCTGAGGATAATAGGGTAGTTAGTAAGTGATGTAACATAGGCCTAGAGCTCTTCCTAGTGCCCATTTATATTTAGGTGGAGTTGTGCTATATAGGTAATCTTTTATGCGGTACAACTACTATTAGTAAGTTATAGGGCGCGGGCTTTGGTAAAGGGTAAGGTAAGTAGGTTGTAAGTACGCATAAATTAGGTGTCTATAAATTTATTAGTAACTCTATAATTAATTATAAAACAGCTTTTATATTATTTTTTAGCAGTAATTCCTATTATAGGTAAAACTATCTGTTTCTGTTTATTTATCTTTACTAAGTTATCTATTACTGTAAGCAGGCCAATATATAGATCCCCTTATTGTTAAGGCGTCCCAGCCTATAACTTAGGGCTAGGACTTGGTGTTTTCTATTTCCGTATCTAACTCTACTACTATTACTGCGTCTTTATCTTATACAGTAGTGGTATATAGCGACATATTTAGTGTTTAAAGTACTAGGTTAGGTATTAGACGGCGGCCGCTAAACCTAGCTATTAGGCAGTTTAGGCTATAGCTATAACAGCTTTTTTAATAGCATTTATAGCAACGCTTTAGCTTCTAAAGTAGCTTACGTTCTCCGTCTAGTAGCTTCTATAGGAAGGTTGGTATAGAGAGGTCGATATTAGGACCAGTAGTATTGCTTAGGGTAGTAGGCGTTAGTAGTTTAGTAGGTCTAGAGGGCTTCTATAGAGAGGTTTTTAGGCAGGGGTTTGCAGTAGTAATCTAGTTCAGCCGTTGTTTAATCTTCTATAGGGCTGCTACTATATTATAAATATTATTATAGTTGTGACTAGCGGCTGCGTAACTAAGGCAATAAGTGACTTTTTTAAGAAGATTTTTCTGGTCTTTAGCATCGCCTTAGGTAAGGACTCTAGTGTATTCCTAGAATTTAACATAGAACTCATTAAATAATCTAGTGGGACTTATCTTTAGGGCATATAGTTTAGCTTAACTAGTAGCTACTAGGTTATAGTCACGGTATATTTAGTTAAGGTCCTTAAGGGCTTCCTAGTAAGACTGCCACTTTTAAAGACTACTAGTCTCCTATTAAGTGAAGAGCCTATTAAACGGGATGCCCTTTATTCGCCTGATAATGTAGCCAAACTTAGCATCTTCTGTAGGGAAAAGGTAGGCGCTTTAGGTTAGTTTTTTATGGACTTGCATCTTCTAGTAGCTATATTCCTTGCGGTCACCCTAAAAGATTAGGGGATTAGGGTAGCGTATATTAGACCCTATAGTGGCAGTTTAGGTAGGTAAGGTTGCTAGGGGCATAGAAACTTGGGCAGCGTTATATGCAGTAGATAGGTATCTAGTATTATTATAAAATATGCTTATTAAGCTGAGATTGTAGGTATTTAATTATACCCTCTCTTTCCGTAACTATAGCAATAAATATAATTTTGGCCTTCTTTAATTGTTAGACGTCGCGTTTAGATATATAGAGGTTGTCTTTAATTTCTTGGCGCATATTATTAGCGAGCGCCTTATAAGCTTATAGGTCTTAGATGATATTATAATCTTAAGCAGTACGCATCTCAGCTTATATAAGCTTTAGATAGTAGTTCTATAAAAGGTGGTAGTATTTATTAGGTTCTCGTACTACTATTTTTAAAAAAGTCTTAGTGTCTCGTATCTCAATATTAATAGGTAGTAGCCCTTCGGCTTATTTGTCCGTAGTTATATAGTTAATAAAGGATAAGACATTGTCGATATCTACCTTATTAAGGTCGTTATAGTCTTTTAAGCCACTAGGCTTCCCTTTAGGGATTAAGGCTATAGTTAGTAAATTAAATCCTCCTAGGATTAATTGGCATCGTGGGTTTAATATAGGTATTAGATTGTTCTTTAAGTTTAACATAGTGGCTAATAAAGAATTTTGTCTTACTATTATTGGTTCTTTAAAAGTATAAGGTGGGAGATACGCTGCTTCTGGCAGCGCCTATAGTATTATAGAGACGTAGAATTGGTCGTAGGCTAAGCATCAGTAATAAAAAAGGCGTAACGTAATGTCATGAGACGGGGGTAATGGCTATAGAACGTATGTATTTGGGGAGTCTACAAGACGTTGCGCGATCGATCGTAAGGGTCGAGGGCGTAAGGAGGTGATATACCTACGCGTAGCTGACGTAAGCTGTACGCGAGGTGTATGCGAGAGCACGGGGCTCTCCTATGGAGGCCCCTACGGTGGGGATCTGTGACATAGCGCGATCTTTAATTATCCTGGTAACTAGGCAGATAGCTATATAGAATAATACTAGTTATATTAGATTACTAAGGCCATTGCGTATATAATACTAAAAGTTAAAGAGCTTAATATTGCTATAGACTTCTGGCCTAATATGCCTATTATAGATTATCTCCTTCTATAAAAGCTACGCCACTTTATATTTGTTAGCGACTTGGTTATATGGCAAGAGGGTCGCGCAAGCCTATACAATTATATTGTCTATAAACGAAGATCTAAAGCTAGAGCAAGGAAAGTGGAAGAATAGAAGCACCGCTTGAAGTTATATATAATTCTCTGGTTATATAACGGCACTTTGCCATTACGTGACGGCAATCTGCGGCAATTTGCGGCAGTTTAACAGCAATATGCTAGTACCATAACATTACCCCCCCCTCTAAAAAAGCCTGCCCTTAGGCTTTATATGTCTGTATTACACCTATAGGGCGTTCTTGTCTTTATGCTCTATAGACAACCTATTATCCTTACTATGCTAGCATTTTATCTACTTATCTAAGTACCTTGGCGGTCCAGGTTTGTTAGGGTAATGGCTATAAAACTCTTATAACTTATGGGGACTACCTATAAAATTCTATATAGGGTACTAGGTAGGGTCCGGATTATATCCTTTCCAACTTATATAGTACTTTAGTGTTCCCCTTACAAGTTTACAGGCCAGTATTTCTTTAATTTCCTATTTGCTGTTACCATTAACTTAAATCGGCAGGGGCGGTTTATTCTTTTATCTAGGTAATAGGTTGTTTATATAGCTCTTTATAGCTTATCTAGTAAGAAGATAAAGTAGACCTTAATTAAATCCGGGAGCTTTACTTTATATAAGTTACCTTTCTTCTTAAGGACCTTGTATAGTCCTGCCATTTAATAGTCTAGCTTACGGCTAGGCCGTTCCATTTTCTAGTTCTTTGTTATAACCTAGACCTTATTACCTACAGTAAAGTCAGGCTCTTGTCTATGCTTATTTACCTACTATTACATTAACTTTTAAGCCTTTTCTAGATTTATATGGGCTACTATCTAGGCTTCTTCTAAGCGCTTGGCGTACTACTAGGCTTCCTTATAAGACAGTTTTTTATATACGGTCTGGGGTCCTTTTGGTCTTTCCTAGTTAAAGCTTATATAGGGTAAGTAGTCTATTTCCAGCTGAATAGGTACAAACCCCGTAGAGTTATAGAGTAGGGTTGCCTGAGCATAGTCTATTAAGGGTAGTAGTTTAGCCTAATTATCTTAAAAGTAGTTAACAAAGGGCCGAAGTCTTTAGTCCAAATATTAATTTATAATCTCCGTCTAACCGTCTATCTAGGGGTAGTATGCTGTAGAAAGCTTTAGCTTAATGCCTAAGATCTGGGTAAACTTATTCCAGAAAGCTAATATAAATTGCGGCCTGTAACCGGATATAATAGTATCTAGCGGTTCATAAATTTAGTAGACATAGTAGATATATAGTTGGGCCGCCTCTTTAGTATTAATATTCTTATAATAAGGGATTAAGAACGGGCGCTTGTTAAAGCGGTTAACTATAACTATAGCTATATTATATCCGCTATGGTTTATAGGTAGCTTATAGAAATCTATAAAGATATACTGCTAGGGGCGCTTTAGTATTAGAAGTGGTTTTAATAGTCCTAGGGTCTTATTTTATAGGATAGTAGATTTACAGTAGCTGTTGTAGTTCTATACGTAACGGTTAATATCTATAACTGTAACAGTGCAAGTGTGGGAGAATTGAATGAGCAACTTGATTGTAAATCTATGGAAATCAGGTGTAATATATACATAAGACTGGGTACAGGCAACAGAGACAGGTAGTAAGAAATACGAGATATACGAGGGTAGTGCTGACACTGTCTTGGAGCCTTCTGGGCTCCAGTACTGTGTCTCGGCACAGTGTCGGTAGTCTGTTACAATAACTATTCTAGGCTAGTAGTAGCGGTCGCCAATGATCCTGTAGGTCTTATTTTTTTTAGGATGGGCTGTAGGCATGTGCTTTAGTAATAAGCTAAGTCTGTAAGTTCTGTTCTTTTACTACTACTAACTATTCCTAATGCTTAAGTAATCCATTTTTAAGGGACTATAGGCCGGTAACGTTCTTTGCCTTTTTATAATACCCCTATAGAGAAGGGGCCGTACGATTTGCTTGCAGTAGCTTATTAATAAGGTTAAGTTCTATAGTATTAATAGGGCATATCTTAGCCTTTACGGGGTCTGTATTTAGTTCTACCTATATTTAGGGGTTAAGGTGCTCTAGTTGTAGCAGCATCTGGGTTTATAATATAATCTTTATAGCTATCTGGTTATCTAGGTCTTATTTACGCCTTATAAGGGCATTTATACGGTTAGTTGCGCCTAGCCTATATATAATTAGGAAGTGGAACTAAGATAGAATATCCACTTAGCGTGCCTGCTGGGCCATAAGGGCTTTAGTTGTTATAAAGTATTCTAAGGCCTTATAATCTAAGACTACCTAAATAGGTTTAGGGGTCCCCTCTAGCTATACACACCAGTGCTAAAGGCTAGAGATAATGGCCAGCGTCTCTTTATTATGGATATGGTAATTTAACTCTACATCTATTATGGTCTTTAAATAGTATATAATAGGGTGCTATTCTCTATCTGGCTGTTTCTGGGAATAGATGGCAGCTATTATACCATCTAAAGTATCCGTTTCTAGTATTAAGGGCTGTTCTGGGTGGAAATGGGCTAGTAGCGGAGTAGAGACTAACTGCTTTTTAAGTTTGTTAAAGGCCTTTTTACATGCATTATTAAAATAAAAAGGTTAGTTCTTTTTGGTAAGGCGGTTAAGGGGCTAAGTAATCCTGCTATAGTCTCTAATAAAGCGTTAGTAGAAGTTATAGAAACCTAGGAATAACTATACTCCCTTTACGGTCCTTGGAGGTTTTTATTAATTAATTATAGCCGTTTTTTCTGGGTCTGCCTTAATTTTATCTATACTAATAATAAACCCTAGGTACTTAGTGCGCTTAATACTAAATTCTAACTTCCTAATATTGGCCTGGAGACTAGCTTTGCGGAGCCGTTATAGGACTTTATAGATATACTTCTTATGTTCTAGTTCATTCTTAGAGTAAATTATAATATTATCTAGGTAGGCTGTGCAGAAGTTATTAAGGTAGTTAAAGAGTACGTTATTTATATACCGTTGGTATATAGCCGGTCCGTTGGTTAGTCTAAAGGGTAATATTTTATATTTATATAATCTATAGCGTGTCTAAAATATAGTAAGATTTTTAGATCTGGGGTCCATTCTAATTTGGTAAAAGGCCTGGCGGATATTAAGCTTTATAAAAATCTTAGCCTTACTTATACGGGCTAGTGTTTCTTTAAGTAAGGGCAGCGGATATTAGTCTTTGTGGGTTATATAGTTTAGTTTATAGTAGTTAATACAGAAATGGAGTCCGCTGTTTAGCTTTTTTATAAAGAGAATAGGTAAGGTAAAGGGGACTTGACTAGGTTTAATAAAGCCCTTATTAAGGTTATTAATAAGGTACTGCTTAGTAGCCTATAGCTTATTAGTAAATTGCTCGCGGAGGGGGCTATAGCTAAGGGTGTTTTCTTTATTGGGCTTAATTTTAATTTTATAGTTATATGGTTGGTGAGGTAGGAGTATATTAGATACTGCCTTAGAGAATATGTCCTTAAATTCCCAGTATTGGCGGAGTAGTTTCTGTTCTACTAGCTTCTTATTTATAAGCTCTCTTTTCCTACTAATCTAGTTATAGGCTAGGGCTTCCTTGTCTTTAATTATCTGGTTAATTTTATATAAGCTAGTAGTAAAGGCAATGGTATTAGGCCGTTTTAAGTTCTGGTAGAACCCTATAGTGCTAATACAGCAGATATTAACTGGTAGGAGGTTTATAGGTTTCTTTACAAATGTTTTATAAACCGTATTTTACAGTTAAGGGCTTATAGCCCTCCTTAGCTTCTATTTTATCTTCCATAAGTTATCTTTCTAGTCTATTTGTTTAGTATAGTGTCTGATATTCCTTACTGTTCTTTATAGCTGTATAGGGCCTAAGCTAGCTGGCTTATTACTAACTTCTTATATTTCTAGTGCTGGTAGCGCGATATTAGTAGTTTGGGGGCGGCGTAGTATATAGACCTATTATAGATTAAGCTATATATCTTTCTTAAAGGCCTAGTCCCTATATATAGCATCGGCCTAGTGATTGGCGTCTACCTATAGCTGTATAAGGTTTTCTATTATAATGCTGATTTTCTTTTATAAAGAAAGGGTTTAGGGGTAGGGTTTTAGGCTAGATAAGCCGTCTGCTCTATATATTAAGCTATAAGCCTAAATAGGCTAGCTATTTTCTTCCTAAAATTATATTATGGCTTCCTAGGTCCGTAATAAGCAAGGGGATGTTATACTGCCTTTATCTGTTAACATAGAGGTAAATCTACAAGATAGTTATAATAGGTGGCCCTATCTGTCTATTATACCCGCAAATAGGAATTGGTTTAGGCAGTTCTTTAATAAATACATTTAAAAAGTCAGCCAGCTTTATAGCATACTGGGTGTCTATTAAGGCAAAGGCATTTGCTCTAGAGTTAGCTAAAGTAGAGGTTAAAACTTAATATCTATTATGGAATAAAGTATAAGGGATAGTGCAGCTTCTACTACTAACTAGCCGACCTAGATTAATATATAACATATTAATCCCTTTTAATCCTAAAGAGAAGTCTTTCTCTAAGGTTCCTTTTTATCTAACTCTATACTATCCTCTTAGATTAATAGAACCTCGCCCACTTTTATATTTATTAGGTAATCCTTTATAATATAGCCTTTCTAGCTATAAGAGAAGTAAGCTCCCTAATTGCTAAGGGCCTATATACGGGGGTTACTGTATATAGGTTAAGTATTTGCTGGACCTATAGTAGGACTAGCTGCATGGCTAGCTACTAAATTAGCGGTGGGCTATATAGCTGGTGCTATAGGGGTTATAGATCTTACTAAGGCGCTGCGGCCTGTTTTTATAGTACTTATATTCTAGTTAGCAGAGCTCCTAGTCTTATACTACTTAGCACATACCTTAATTTAATAGAGGCTCTGGTTAATAGCTAGGCATTAGTCTATAAGTTTCTTTAGCGTCTATATAGTGGTATAAACTGGCAGTATAGCGCGCTGTAGGTTTAGGGTAAGCTTATTAAAGAGGTCTGGCATTAGATCTTTCTAGGGGATTTAAGCCTATTTGGCTAGGTATAGAAAGCGGGTCTAGAAGGCTAAAAAGGTCTCTGTTATTTTTATATTTAGGCTTTTATAATTAAGCTAGGCGTTTTATACTTTAAAGGGGTCCTTATAAATAGAAGATAGGTGGTTAATTATCTCTTCTTCCAAGAGGAAGGGGTCTACTAAATCCTAAGCGTATTGCAGATGTAGGTATGTCTATATATTACTGCCAATATGGCCAAAGACGTAGGCCATTTTAGCTTAGGTATTAGGAAAGTGTCACGAAGTTTATGTAGAGGGGTTCATTGATGCAATGGGTTGATTGATTGATGATCTTGACTTGATCGTTAATTGATGTCGATTTTTGTTAACCTAGGGCCCCTAGGGCTCTGAAGAGATTTACAATACACGTGCCCCATGCACGTGACTTATGCATGTGTCCCACGCCTTAGAGAATACAGATTATCTAACACACCCCCTTAGCTTTGAGCTCTTTGAGGTTAAAGCTAACTACCTTCTTGTGCCCGTTAATGCGTTAATTAAACCATAATCTTATCTAAACCCTTCCTTCTCGCCCTAACCTTCTCCCTTAGGTCCTCCAGTTGCTTCTCTTTATCTAGCCGCTCCTTGATATCCACCATTCTGATTATATTAACGAAGCTTTAAAACTTCTGCTTGGGCAGGGCCTTTGTAAGTCTATTAGCGATTATCTCCTTTGTTGCTGTCTATTGAAATCATACTCGTCTTATTGCGTATTCCTGACGTAGCCAGTGTTAATAGATGTTAACGTGTTGGAGCTTTGTGATTAGCTTTGCCGTGTCTTCTATAATTAGTTAGAACGTCCAGGTGTTGTCGTATTTGATAATTAAGGGCTTGTTTAGTTGCTTTAAATATCCTACTAGTAAAGATAGCTTCTTTTGCTATCTAAGATAGGGCTAATAACTTGGCTTCTGTGCTTAACGTAGTCACTATATCCTGCTTATTTGCTCTCTATACGATCGGTCCTCCGGATAGCTTTATAATGTATCCTTGCGAGCTCTTTCTGTTGATGGAATTGTCCGCGAATGATGCATTGCTGGCATAGATAAATAATTGCGCTTTACCTCTACCGTCTCTTCTGTTGTCTTGTCCTTTATCGCGTATTCCTTTATCTCTCCCTCTACTATTCGTTCCTTCCTTATCTCCTCTATAGTAGATTGCTCTGCTTCTCGTGCTATATAGGTACCGGAATACTCTAACATAGCATTATAGAAGTTGCTTCTCTTGGTAGGGATATAGGACGGACTAGTAGGTCTGTATTAGGGGACGGACGCGTTGGATGGATTAATTGGTGATTGGTAGGGAGGAATTTAGATTCTACCATAGGAGTGTCCAGAAGACGCCCTATAAGATCTGTTTTATACTTGTTAGCTATCTTCTTAATATAGGCTTCCTGGGATAGCCATAGGAGCCTCTGGCTATAATTACGTAGCACATAGATTTCTAGGAACCATTTTAGCTCGCTAAGGGTACTTATCTGGTATTCCTTGCTTAGCTCCTTGATTGCTTCTTAAGCTTTCTTCTTATCTGTCTTTTAATAGTAGAAGACAATGTTATTGATAGACGACTTTATTGAGATCGTGATGGACAATCACGTTGTCTGTATCTTTTTGTATTGTCTCTAAGTCGAATTTTGCGGTAATTGCCATAGGTCGTACTCGCCAATATAGTAGCTTTTGTAGGTAGATCTTATTAAGCTAAAGAACTGCTGTCCTATTGCGTGCTTTTTCAATAATTACACCCCCTAAGCGTTCGGCGGTACCGTTCTAAGCTTAGGTATGTGGTGCTGAAGGCTTAAATATAACCCCTTAGCGCTTCCTTAAGGTCAGTCCAGTCAGGAGGTTGAGATAGGGTTTATTGATATTCCGATCTGAGAACCTTTGTGAGACCTTATAGGTCCTGGATAACCTAGACGCAGATGCCGTAGTTATGTATCACCTTTCGCATCTGGATAAATATCTCTTAACGATACTCTGCGCTTCCGTTGGCGGCGTAGCAGTTAGCTTGTATTAAACGCTGATAGACTTTCTGGTCGGACGTATTTAATAGTCTATTGTCCGTAACGTTCTTCCATTTAGCATAGGATTGTGTCATCCTTTATTGTCCTAGTAGTACCCTTATTTTTAAAGTAGACGGAACGATACTAGATTCATATTAAAGTCCATATAAAAGGCAACGTCCTTAAAACATAGGACTTCCTTACTTTTATTTTATCGTTATTAAGCTTCGTCTTTTTGTTTATATCTGATTTTGGCAACTAAATTAGCAAAATTTTTATTCTATTCTACCTCTCTTAGTGCCTTTTTAATACAAGTATCTCTAATTATAACTCCTGCAGGTCTCTTATCTTTAAATAAACACTAATAGTCCCAAAGGGAGTGTCCTCATATTCCATATGCTAGGCACTTAGGTGTTAGCTTCTTATAGGACGTCTCCTTATCTACTAGTGTCCTAACTCTCTTTAAGTGGCTCTTGCGTACTAAGACCTTTCCTCTTTATAAACCTTTAGTAGTATCAAAGTGATCCTCAATGGCTTGCTCTGCGAAGTCTATATTAAAGGTACTTCCTCTTATAGTAGCATTAGCTTTCTCCAAGGGTATTCTAAGTCCTTCTTATAGCTCCTTTGCTACTCTATGGTATTTGGAAGATCTCAACTTCTAAGGGTTATTTAACTCAGTAGTATACTTTATACAGTAGGCATCGCTGAAAGGTTGAATAACTTCTGCTAAATCTTAAAGCCAGATTCCATTAGATATTTAAAGGGTCTTATACTTCTCTCCTAGAGCTATTATATGTTCCCATTAATCTAACCACTAATTTAATTTTGACAAGTGTTTAAACCCCTTAAGGGCTTCTGTATACTAGTATTATACCTTCTTCCTAACAAATAATAAGGTAGGTTCTGTGTTCTCTTTTAGCCGGAATAGCCATTCTTTAATAGTTAAGAAAGGGTTAAGCAGTAGCTTCTTCTAAGTTAATACTATAGACGTAATCTAGGTGCGGATCTATTAAAGATAATCTTCCTGTCTTAGGAAATACTTTATATCCTAGTTGTAGTATCATCTGCTGTTCTTATACGCTCTCTGTTGATTCGTCAAGAGCTATGCATATAAGGTTACATTCTCATTAAAATCTGTGACCTTTGGATAAGGTGGTTTTTTAAGTAGACCTTCTTAAGGTGCTTCTATGGCTAGGTTAATATAGGCCCAAATTTGCTGATCCACGAGGGCTCGGAGTTGCTATAGCCATTGCTCCCAGTCTTCTAACTTATTGAGGATAATCATCGTCGACAAGCTCGACATCGGTGGAGTCATTTGACTAATAGGCAAAGGAAGGATTGAGATGGTATTTTGTTATTAGGATCGTCCTGTCGTCAGGATCGTCCTTGTCGTCAGATTGAGGTGGAATCTTATAGAATCTCGTGGAATCTCGTCAAAGACTTGTCTTGTAACAATTGAGGTAGGATTTCTATCAGAGTCTGCGTCTTAACAATAAGGTGTCAGAGTCTACAATAAGGTAGAATTTCTTCAAATAATTAAATAATAGCTAAATAGCTTCTTAAGTCGGCGGACCGGGCTTATAACTGTCACGAAGTTTATGTAGAGGGGTTCATTAATGCAATAGATTAATTAATTGATAATCTTGACTTAATTGTTAATTGATGTCGATTTTTGTTAACCTAGGGCCCCTAGGGCTCTAAAGAGATTTACAATGCACGTGCCCTATACACGTGACTCGTACACGTGTCCCACGCCTTAGAGAATACAGATTATCTAACAGAAAGTGGTCCATATTAACTTTAAGCTTATCCTATAATTGGAGCTTCCAGTTATTAAATATAGGGTTGGTTTTATCTATAAGTAACAGAAGGTCTATAACCTTTATAGACCGTAATAATGCTAATGCTATACGTTGGGCTAGGGCCTTAAGGACCATAGTAAGTCTCTAGGTATTCAATAACCTATTACTAGGTATAGGGGTATCTCTAGTTTTAAGCAGTTCTTAAAGCCGTTTAATTTTAGTATTAGCTACTATAAGCTCTTCCTAGGGAGTTAAGATAGCGACTATTTTACCATTAGAGGTATTTATAGGTCCTACAGCGGCTTTACCAGCTGCTGTATTTCTTGGCATAGTGGTAGGGGTATTAGGTAATTTTTAGTTATTTGTTTATTTTCTAGGGGTTCTGGTCTATATATATCCTGTTTTTAGGTTTCGCGTTCTATTTATGTTCTTTTGGTTCTATTTTATATCCTTGTCCTTTTTATAGTTTGTAGATATTTTTAAAGTTCCTTCTTAGGAAGAAAGAGTAGTGAAGAGCTTTAGATAATGTTAGCGACTTAGTTAATCGAGGCACGAGTACAGCAAGAGGGTCGCGCAAGCCTGTATAATTATATTGTCTATAAACGAGGATCCAAAGCTAAAGAAAGGAAAGGGGAAGAACGGAAGCACCGCTTAAAGTTATATACAATTCTCTGGTTACGTGACGGCACTTTGCCATTACGTAACGGCAATCTGCGGCAATTTGCGGCAGTTTGACGGCAATGTGCCAGTACTATAACAATATTAGGTCTAATTCTAGAGAATAAGGGCACTCTAGAGAGTATATATGGTATTCTTAGGAATATATTTAGTAGTAATAATAACAAATATGGGTTTTAAGAGGGCCAGCTAGGGTATAAGGATAGATCCTTTAATAATAGTAAATCAGTCTTAATTAATGGCGATTAGAAGACTATAGGCCTTCTCTAGTCTATATACCAAGAGCGCCGTCTTAAAGAGCGTTATTATAAATAGCTAAAATGGTTTCTTCCTATAGCTAAATTGTTCTATTAGTGAACTAATTATATAAATATAATATATAACATTTACCGCGGACTATCTAACTGCTTTAAATAGTTGGATTATAGCAAGGTCTACCTTAGCGCGCATTAAGGTTATAAAACGCCGTTCTATTATAAAGAGAAGGTCGCAATTAAGTCCTTTAACGCCTAAATTACTGCCTACTTCCTTAGTCTTCTTTCTTAAAATATTAGGAACTAGGGTAATAAGGGGATTTATAATTAGATTACCAGATAAGATATTAGAAGAGGTAATAAAATGGTAGTAGTAAGAGTAAAATTTCTTACTACCTTATAGCATATTTAAGAGGAGTTCTTCTTGCCAAGCTAATGGTCCTATAGAAATAAACTAGTTAATAAGGTGTTCTAAAACTATATTCGATTTATATAAGATATAGAGGTCTACCTTATATTAAAGTTTGCTATTAAGTATACTAATATTAGGCTTATTAAATAGGTAATTATTCGCTATTGTCTTCTCTTTACTAGTAGTATAAAGAGTTAATATTTATAGTTAGCTTTATACCTTACTAAATTACTTATAACTAAAGCCGCGGAATAAGTCCTCTAAAGATTATTACTTGTTAGTATGTTAGTTAATTATAAAGGCTAGTAAAATAGTTAGTTTAAGATAGATTAACTTAATAAATATTATAATCTTATTCTTAAGCTTCTTCTTTAAGGCCGATAGCGAACTAGCTTAAATATAACTAAGTTATTTACTTAAGTATTACATACCGCTAGTTACTACCTAGATCTGCGGTATACTATAGAGGACGCATTTAGCTAGTTTAATATTATATATTATACGCCAGCTAATGCAGCTACTAATATATATTATCTTATGCTTAAGCTGTTAACTACTATTATAAGGCGGCCTAGCGGACAAAAGAGTTACCTTAACTGTAAGGGTATTATTAATATTGGAACTTAGAGGCTCTCTAGGGGTTTAAAGAAAGGATAACCTATAAAGCTACCTTCTAAATTAATCTTATTATAATTAGAACCTTCTAAAGCTAGAAAGTAAAGAATTCTAAAGCAACTAGCTTACTATAACTTGCTTATTAATAGCTTTAATGCAAAGCTATAAGGGCGTATTACTACGGTAGAAGGCCTTAATAATATTAACGTAGATAAGCCTAAGACAACACTAATTAATACCTAATCTTGTGGACTTTCTATCTAGTTCTAGTATTTTATTTAATTAGTAAGTTAACTATTTACTTATAAGGTATAACACTAATTAATATATAACTATTTAAGTACTTATTTCCATATAATAAATAGTCTATACGGCAAGTCGGCCCTAAAGGCTTATACCTATTAGAATATACGGGGTAGTAGATAGTTACCCGATGGTAGGGTAAGAGGTAGTAATAACTAAGCCAGTAGCATTTAATAGAAGTAAGTATAAACGTTTTAACTAGGGGATACTTAATTTCTTAGCGGAGGTGGACTTATTCTGCATCCTATAAAAAGTAAAGATAGGCTAAACTCTGGTGGAGCATAAGGTAATATTAGCTATTAGAAAAAGTGTTTTTTTAGGAAAACTTAGCCGGGGTTCTTATCTATAAAGCCCTTCTACCCTCTTGCTTAAGCAACCTAATTATTACTACTTACTTAAGAATTCCTTTAAGCTTCCTAAAAGACAAACAGCTAGTTTTCTGCTATACTAGTACGGCGCCGTACTGCTCTGTTAGTATAAGGATTATATAAGCTAAGCCTTATTAAATCCTTTTAAGGAAGAAAGTAGAAGGAAAGAAGTAAAAGAGGAAGCCTTTAGAAACGGTAATTAACCAAGATTATGTTATAGTTACAGTTAATTCTACCTGTCCTTTATATGTGTTCCTCCCTTCTAATTATATTATAATTTTATTACATCTTAAGGATTATAGCTCTACTAAGAGATAGTCTTCTATAAAGATCCTTTTGTAGGCAAGCCGTTACTTAGGATACCCGTTACTATAAGTAGCAACTTTTTCTCTTTCTTCTCTTTATCTCTACAATAAACGCGTAAAGTAACTGTAAGTAAGGCTTATCTAAGAAACACTCGGCACTATAATAGCTAGCACTTTTAGAGACTAAGAGTCTTCTACTGCACTTCTACCCTACCTTACTACTATAAGTAATTAGAAAAAGAGTTTACTTCTTTAAAGCTGGTTCTAAATCCTTAGTCTTAATAACTACTCTTATAAATAATAACTTTATGTGTAGTTTTCTTTTTTTATCCTTATTACTAGAAACTATCTCTTATAAGTATTTTATATTTTTACGTTCTAAAATTTTTAAATTAGCATTTTTATTTCCTTTTAAGCTAAGAGAAGAGCTACTTTACTTTAAGAAACCTTGGCTAAGTATATTAGGTTAAAGTTAAGCGTTATTTAATTCTTATTTACTCTTTTGGAATTTTTAGTAGTAAATATTATAAAAAGGTCTTGGTAAGGAAAATCTAACTAATTAGATAACTTTAACCGGCGGTTAAAGTTCCTTAATGTCTTAACATTTTATATAACCGTCCTTTTTAATTTACTTTTTTTTTCTCTAGAAAATACCATAAGGCCTTTATTTAATTTCTTATTATCTTATCTTATTTAGTTATATACGCCTATTTACTTTTCTCTTACGTTAAGAAGACACTATTATAACTTTTATCTTAAAATACCACCTATACGCCCGTTACGCACATAAAATATTACTATAAAAATATCTAGAACTATGGGACTCCGCTTAAAAGGAAAGGCGCAAATAATAGAGGATATTCTTAGGGCCGCCTAAAGCCACCAGGTTAATTAGCGTATAAATATCTATTATAGTTTAACACAGGCTATTATAAACTAGGAGCATAATATAGTTAGGGCTATAAAAACCACAATAGTTAAGATTAAGAAGGATAATAAGCTTAAGGGGAATTTGGGAAACAAAGATTGGGAAAATGCCTTTACAGATATTAAAAAGCCTATAAGATTAATAAGATTAAGGCGGTGCGAAATATAATTAAGGAGTAGAAAAAGGAACTTTTGGAAGGTCCCTATAAGCTCTTCTATATATATTACGCACTAAAAAGTATCCATATCTTTATTAATTAGGTAAAAAGAAGTTAGATCTCTAGGAAGGATATATTAGAAATAATTAATAATATAATGCTAAGCCGCCTAAAACTCTTAAAGGCTGGGATCTTAAGGACCCTATACCTAATACCCTTAGACTTTCTTACCACCTATAAATTTGGATTAGTAGTTAATAAGAAGTTAATTAAGAAATATAAGCTTATTTATTATCTAAGCCAGGGCCATAAGCTTTTAGTACTAGCCCTAACTATTAAAACTAAAGAGAAATCTACACTAGAGCCAGTTACTCCAGCACCTCTACTATTACCTTTTAAGGAGGTTAAAGACTTAAACATAAGAATACTATATAGCTTGTTTCTATTTGGAGGTAAGGTACCTAAAGCGTAGGGGGGTGACTCTAAATCTAATAAATCTACGTCTTTAGAGGATAACCTCGTTGCTAGCTCCGTATAGGGCTAAAAAGGCTTCTAAAAAATCATAAGAAAAAAGCTAAAAATAGGAACTGCGGAACCTTTAGCTTCTAGTAGAGCTAATAGCTAGAAGAAAAAAGTAGTAATAATTACTAAAGCCAATAAAGAGGTAACTGTTAAAAAAACGGCCAAAGTGGAAAATGAAATGCTTATATTATTCTAAAACGCTAGCTAAATTAATTAAGGCCCTTAATTCTAAGAAGGAGCTAAAAGACAGTATCTTTTCTGTCTTGCACTAATTAATTATAGCCTAGTAGGGAAATAGAATAGAAGTTCGCGCAAATACTTCTTTAGAAAATGGCAGGGTTATTAGATTAAATGCTAGCGTTTTTTCTACTAATTTATATTTACGGATCCACTTAGTCTCTAAGAACTATAATACTATTAATATTCTCCGGACGGCTAAAAGCTCCTATTTCTGGTTTAAAAAAATAGCCGCCTAAAGTATATAAATGATAACCTTAGAATTTATACTTATTCTACTATATAGCCTAGCGATTATCTAGTAGACCGCGTAGGATTAAGAAAGCTTATATTAGGCTTAAAAGGGAAACTTAAATAGTGGGAAGACGTTGGAATTCTAGGCATTTTTAAGGAAGAGTTTAATATATACGCGTACTATTTGCGAAAGACTGCTAGGGAAGAGAAAGATAGTATCCTTTAGACTATATATTATTCCTTACTATAATAGGTGGTTTATATAGATCTAAAGCACTATAGATATACCGTGGCTTTACGCACTAATAATACTATTCGTTTTATTGTATATCTAAGCTATACACTCCGGTTTCTCAATAGCCATTTTCTCTAGGTACGTAAAGGCGGGCCAAATTCTAGAGAAAGCTAGCTTTATTCTTATGTTTCCTTAATTAATAAGGGCAGTTAGTTTTATGTAGAACTCCTACCTGGAATAAGTAGACTTACTTTAAGAGCGCGGAGAACTTAATAGTAGGGGGTGTATTAAGAATATAAAGACGGCTTAGACTAAGGCTAATGCTAAGAAGTTTAAGCTTAACTAGATGCCTATTGCGTTAAAAACTAAAGAAGTATGGGTTATAAAAGTTAATATTGGACAAAGGGTATCTTAAGTAATATTAAGCCGCTTAATTATTACTCTAGACTTAATCGCAATCCTACTAAATATTAGGAAATTAGAAATCCCTAAGCTTAAGAGTTAGTAAAAGGTTATATAAATAAATCTAGCTGGTTTTCCCCTGGTATTAATTTCTACTAGTAAACCTATTACTAATATTCTTCCATATAAATTCCCTGCCTATATATAACTGCAGGCAAAAAGTGCACTTTTAAATACTTTAGTTAGAAGAACTTTTATAGGATAATCTTAGATTCTACCTTAAATAATAAATATAAAGCATTTTAGGAAAGACATAGAGTATATATTACTAAGTCTGTTTAAAATAGCTTTAAAGAGCTAGAGGAATTTAAGTAAGAAGTATTTAGGGTAAAGCCTTACTCTTTAAAAAAGGAATAAGGGCGTCCTGTAGACAACTTAAAATGTTACGGCACTAATGCGCGTAACCTGGATAGGGCTTAGTCAGGGGGGTTCGCTTACGTCTTGGCTCTATATATATAGACGTGTCCTTTTTACGACCTTTTTCTGCTCCTTATCTTAATATCCAAGTCTATAGACATTCCAATTATATAGGCTTGCGCTTATTGTATTATAGTACTAAAGTCTTAATTAACTAAGTCGCCGTAATATTATATTAAGATCCCTCAGTAATATATAGGCTGTTGTATCCTAGGTTAAAAAATCCCTATAGCCTAAAGTAGTTAATAGGTAATGGAGCCCTATATACTAGCAGGTAAAGAAGGAGGGAGATGTACACTTCTATAACAAAGTAAGGACCAGAATCGTGCAAAGTCCTATAATAGCTAGGTTGCGAGAAGCTTAGTCCCTACACCGTGCAGGCACCCTTATAAGTTTTTATTTTTATTTTAATTCTTTTTATTCCCTTCTTTCTACTAAACGGCCGCCTATGCTATGGGGAAGCACGTGCCGAGCGGTAACCGTACGAACTCGTCAACCGACTGGGTAACGCGTATATCTGTCAACCAAACGCGTACGTCTACCTACCGACCAATCGAACGGCGACAGACCTCTCGACCGTACGTCTCTGGACGCTTGCACCGTACTGCTACCTAAATAGTCCTTTTTAATGGATACTAAGCTATGTATGCTGTAAGGAACGAAATCGGTTAATACTGAGACTAGTGCTATGCACTGGCTGCGATAAACGACCCTAACTAATACTAAGTTGTACGAGCTTTGAGAAACGAAATTACTAGGACTACCGACTATCCGATTGTGCCGATATATATGCGATCCTTTAACCGTATAATAGTGCCAATATGCTTACTATTACTGATTTTTGCTTGCACTGTACTGCTATGACAACAACTATACTGTTCTGCTTATAGTCCTACTGACTATCCAATCGTGCCGTTATGCCTACGATCTATAAACTCGATAACTAATAGACGAGCTCCGTGCTCGACTGCTATCGTTACTGCCGCTTATACCGTATTGCTACCCGAACAGATATCTGCTACTCCTACCTACGGCTAAACAATTAGACCTTATAGTTAATCTAATTTAACCCTTGCTGCTTTGCCTGCAGCACCACTATTAACTTCTACTGCTACGCCTGCAGCACTATATCTAACTCTCGCTGCTCTGCCCGCAGCTATATAACTATATAAGGGGAAGACAAGTACCTAAGGATAAAGCTTAAGGGCAAGCTTTTTTAAAGAGGGGGGGTAATATTACGGCACTAATGCGCGTAACTTGGATAGGGCCTAGTTAGGGGGGTTCGCTTACGTCTTGGCTCCATGTATATAGACGTGTCCTTTCTATAACCTTTTTCTTCTCCTTATCTTCATATCCAAGTCTATAGACATTCCAATTGTATAGGCTTGCGCTCGTTGTATTACAGTGCTAGAGTCTTAATTAACTGAGTCGCCGTGATATAGAATACCCTAAAGGCTTAATTTTAGGTTTAGGATATAGGATTAACCTAGTTAATAGGAGTTCTAGTACTTCCCTACTAACTAATTATAGTTCTAAAGGTTGTTTTAGAAGTAAAGATAGAGCTACTACGCCTTAGAACACTAGGACTACTACTCTAAATTTTGGTCCTAATATCTTTAATAATGGAGTAGTACCTATAGAAGTTAATTAGGAGCCAAAGGATATAAATAAACTTAAAGGAGATAACTTCTAAGGCGTTGCTTCTGAGCATTCACTGGCATTTGTTAATACTCTAGAGATTGCTAATAAACTAGTAGTATTAAGCCGTCTAACGCCTTTACTAATCTTGGAAAAAGATACTGTTTTAGGAGAACAGGTAATTAAGTCTAGTATTCTATAATCTTCCGCGTAGAAAGAGATATAGGCGGAGATAGATACTATTTAAGGAAAGGTATCTTTAAGCCTCTAATCTGGTACTGTTGGTATATATAATAATATAAGTATAGAGCTTAAGGTGGGGGGTATTGCGGATAAGAATAATGCGGAAGAAATAAAAGCGATAATTAAGGAGGGAGTTTAGGCGGCTTTAGAAAAGTTAAAGGAGTATTAGGTATTAGGCTATCTTCTATCTTTAGGTATTTATTACCTACTAAAGGGGTTATAAGGAAACGGTAAGGGATAACATTTTAGGTAGGGGTGGTAATATAGTAGTGTTAAATACCCCTTAGTTATTTTAGTTTATTTTCTTATTACGTATAGGAGGCTTAGGGATATATATAATATAGAAGGAGCTTAGGTTTTAACCTTACCTTACCTTAATATAATACGATTCTTTTCTCCCCTCTATTTATTTCTCTAATTCTCTAGTATAACTACTATCTATAAGGATAAGGCCTAATTAAAAAAGGATATTAGCCTTTAGTAGTAGCGTTAGTAAAGTACGGAGGCGACTGGGTATAGAACCTAATAAAAGCACTTTAGGCTAATTAAATAACGGTTAAGGTAATAATGGGAATAACCTTAGTGCGAATGCTTTGTAGACAGAAATATATGCTTCTAATTGAGTTCTACCTCCCTATATAGTAGATACTCCTATAAACCTTTCACCACGCATGCAACCTTACCAAAAGGTGGCGCCGCACTTCCAAACTTACGCATACCCATCTTACCATCAAAAACTATCGTTTTTCCAACTCCTAAGACCTTATTCCGCCTACCTAACGAACTAGAAGTAGATCTATTCTTCTTGTTACTCCCTTTATTTTACGGCAAAGGCCTTGGCAAAAAAGGCCCTAGCTTATAAGCGAGGCAGGGGTAGGAACACCAAAACTACAAAATATAGACTTTTCCTAGGCTTTTCTTCTATAGAAAGTAAAAGCCTAATAAATTAGGGGATGTAGGTACTTTTCTATATCTCCTTTAGTTAGATTTTCCTTAGTAAGAGAAGGATTGCCTTTTTGAGTTTTTTTGCTAGTAAAAGCCTAACAAGTTCTTTTTTTTGTGGTTTTTTCTACTTCTAATAGAGAAGAAAATAACTACACTAGTCTTTTTTAGCTAGTTTTTCTACTACCTTCTAGTCTAATTTCCCTAGAAACTCTCTAGTAGAGTTAGTAAGGAAAAAAGGTATAAAAGGATAGTAAAAACTAGCAAGGCTTTTTGCCTAGTTTTTCACATCTGGGACTAGGAGATAAGAGACCTAAGGAGGTTATTATCTACTAAAAAAACTAGGAAACCCCCCTAAAGTTATAAGCTATAAATGCCAAAGGATCCTCAGGCTACTAAGCCTAAAAAGCCTACTAGAGGTAAAGAAAAAACAACTATAGAGATAAACGATGATGAATGCTTATTTATATCTACTTCCTATTCTTCGTCTCCTTCTCTATCTTCTTCTTCTTCCTATCTACCTAGGAAAGATATAGGAATAGAAGAAGTAGACGAATTGTCTCTAACTCCAAAAGAGAATAAAAGAAAAAGAAACTACTTTTAATCTTCTTTAAAACGAACCCCAAAAAGAAATATAGCAAAAATGAGGTACAAATTGGCTAGTATACCTTTTGCCATTCTTTCTCCAAAACAACACCTATAAAATGCCCTAAAAAGCCTAACCTAGGCTTGTATAAGGCTAGAAGGAGAAAGTAAAGAACAAGTCAAACAAATAAGGGATGATATACAAAGTATTATAGTAGGAGAAAATCCTTCTAAAAAAGAAAAAGAAAAAGAAAAGCAGGAGACAGATATCCTAAAGGGACTAGTAGAAGAAGTAAAAGCTCTCCGCAAAGAGGTAGCCCTAAAAACCTACGCAGAAAAGCTAAAGAAGGGCCTCTTTTCTTCTACTTTTGCTCCTTCTTCTCCCTCTTCTCCCCCCTCCTTATTTCCCCCTACTAGTAAGGCAGCTAGTAGTACTACTAGCTCTACTAGTCCTTCCTCAACTAGAGGGAAAAAGAAGCAGCTATAAGAAAGGAGACTAGTCCTAGTTACAGAGAAAGACCAAAATGACTAGCCTCTAGACATCTTCTCTATACGAAATTAAGTCAATTAACTATTTACATCCAAATTGCAAATAGAGAAGCCAGTTATAGCTTCTATAGCTAGAACTAGAGAAAAGCAGAATATTCTCCTTACAACTACGGAAGAATATAATGTAGACTTTCTAGTTAAACATAAGGAAATCTGGTCTAACTGCTTCTCTTTTAAAAGGGAACAAAAAATAGAGCCCTGGGCTCAGGTAGTAGTCCATGGCGTCCCTATCTCCCCCTTCCTAGGATTTAGAGGCTCTAAACTTCTAAAAGAAGAAATAGAAACCTTTAACCCTATTAGGGTACAGGGACTACCTAGATGGATTTCGTCTAGTAAAAAGAGATATAATCCACAAACTAGGTTCGGCTCTATAGTCTTTGCTATAGAAAATGAGGAGAAAAGACAGGAAATCCTTAAATAGAAGGAAATCCTAATTGCAGGGATAGCTACTAAGGTAGTTAAATACCTAGAAGTCTCTCCCGCTACACAGTGTACAAGCTGCTAAAAATTTGGCCATATAGGAGATAGATGCTCTACTAAGGCCTGTCGATTCTGTGCAGCAATACATCTATCTAAAGACCACTCCTGTTCTATTTGCAATATAATAGGAAGACCTTGCGAGCATACTACCCCTCTTTGCATCAATTGTAAAGAAAAACACTTTGCTAATAGTAAAGACTGCGAGTCTCTTAAAGCAGCTAAATTAGTATATCAATGAGTATAAGCCTAGAAGGTTTTATGCAGAAAGAAGAAGAGATCTCTCTAGTTTCTAAAGCTAGAGGAGAAATCTCCTTTATACAATATAATGTAGGAAAAAGACAAGAAGCATAGCAAACCCTACTAGAAATAGGATTTAGGAGAAAAATAAATATTAACCTAGTATAAGAACCTAGTACCTGGAAAGATAGACAAAAAGAATCCTACTTCTCTATTCCACATCCTGCATTTAACCTTATCCTCCCTAGTAATCTAGCTATTCGCCCTAGAGTAGCTATCTATATAAGGAAAACTAGTTCTAGTATTCTATAATATAGAAATAGGGAGGATATCTGCAAAGATACAGATATTATAGCATTAGAAATCTATGGCCAATTTGAAAGATTTCTATTGTTTAATGTCTATAATAAGAGATAACTAGACAAGAACTCTAGAACCCAGAGAAATAGTAGAACTACTATCTTTAGGGCCGTTCTGGAACTAGAAATAGATCTCCCTTTTGCACCAATAGGAGACTATAACCTACACCATGTATGGTGGAACGCACTAGCTAGAAACCCAATTAGAGAGGCTAAAGAACTAGTAGATTGGCTAGACAAATACAACTGCTAATTACTAAACTTAGACGAACAGGAAGGGGCCTTCTATAGATCTAATATAAGGGAAAAGTCTATTATAGACCTAGCCTTTTACTTAGGAAACTTTCAAGAAAATACCTGGGATAATTGGACTATAATAGAAGAAATAGGGTCCGATTATAAGACTATAGCATTCTCTTTATTTACTAGAGAGACGTAAATATACCTAAACCCTCTTCAAGAAACCCCTTTCTCTATAAAAAAGGCAAACTAGGAGCTGTTCTCTACTGCTCTAAAAGAGTAAGCTTAGGAGCTAGAACTAGAAGCGAAACTTCTAGTACTAGAAGAACTAGTAGGAGAAAACCCCTATACAGAGATAGGAAAAAGAGGTCCCTTAGCCTTACTAGAAGATTATTATAGACCTAGGGATAGAAGCTTAAGCACACTAGTAGATAATCTAGTAATAGATCTTACTAGTTGTATAAAGCTAGCAGTAGAGAAAGCTATCCCTAGATCTAGAACCTGCGAATTCTCTAAGCCATAGTAGAATAAAGAGCTTCTAAAGAAAAGACAAAAAATGGCAAAACTAGGAAGACTTTAAGAGGAACAACCTACTAGAAGTTCTAGACTAGAAGCCTATAAAGAAGCTAAAAATCAATACTTCCATGTAATAAGAGAAGCTAAGACTAGCTGCTGGAACGACTTTTTAGAAAAAGCACAAGGAAAAGAGATCTTTACTACCCTAAAATACACAAAGGAGAGAACACTGCGAATAATCTTTAGTCTACAGTATAGTAAGGACGGGACCACTAGCCTAGTAAAAAGCTTTAAGGATTAATGCAAAGCTTTTATTACCACTCTATTCCCTAAACCCCCTGCTACCAGCTCTATAGAGTAGAAGGACTATATAATAGATAAAAAATGGAAATGGCTAGAACTAGGGAAAATAGAAGTCAAATAAGCAATCTTCTCTAGCTCTATTAAAAAAGCTCCAGGGCCAAACGGAATATCTTTTACAATTCTATAAAAGGTCTACCCTACTATAGAAGATCTTCTATATAGGACCTATAGGATTTTGTTTACCCTAGGCTACTAGCTAAAGGTCTGGAGAGAAGCTTAAGGAGTTATTCTCCCTAAAGCAAATAAGGAGAACTATTTCTTACCAAAGTCCTATAGACCTATCTCCTTACTAAATTTCCTAGGAAAGACTCTAGAGAAGATCTTTACTACTAGATTAGGATATCTAGCTAGTACTACTAGCTTACTTCAAGATTTACAACTAGGAGGAAGAAAATGGCGGTCCGCAATAGATGCAGTCTTACTACTTCTAAACAATATCCAATCTAAAAATAGTAGGAAAAAAGCTAGATAAAGGATAGCGACTATGTTATTTCTAGACGTAAAAGGGGCTTTTAACCATGTCTTTAAAAACTAGCTTCTATCTATCTATAAGGAACTAGGTCTACCTATAGCGTTTACACAATAGGTGGCTACTTTCCTAAGCAATAGAAAGATACAGCTCTCCTTTAATAGGCAAATATAAGAATAAGTAGAACTAGAAACAGGGATATCATAGGGATCGCCTATATCCCCTATCTTATTTCTACTATATCTACGCAATATTTATAGGCTAGAGACAGAAGGAGCCTATTCCCTCAGCTATATAGACGATTTTGCAATTACGGTTACTTTAAACTCTGTTAAATCTAATTGCAAAAAGCTAGAGAGGATTGCGCGAGAACTAATATCTAGGGCTAAAGAAGCTGCTATTAGCTTTAATATCAGTAAAACAGAGCTTATCCATTTCTATAATAAACGTACTACTATAAAAGAAGGGCTAAAGCTAGGAGACGCGGAAATATCCCCTAAACCCCTAGTTAGGTAGTTAGGAGTATTTTTAGACTCTAAGCTTACGTTTAAACAACACGTAGAAATAAGAATCTCTAAAGCAAAAGCAGCTTTTTATTTAATTAGAAGACTAGGCAATATATAAAGAGGTCTATCTCTATAAGCCCTACGGCAGCCCTATATAGCCTGTGTTACTACTATAGCAGACTATAGAATACAATGCTAGTGGAAAAGTAAATCTAGAGACTATCTACTAGCTAGGTACTAATCTCTATAAAATAAGGCTCTAGAACTAGTTTTAGGAGCGTTTAGAGGGTCTCCTAGCCAAGCTATAGAGATTGAGACCTCTATTCCTCCTCCTAGAATTAGATTCGAAAAGCTTTGCAATAGCTATGCACTAAAAATCCTAAAATTCAAGGAAAACCACGCAATTAAGAAAGCCTATATAGAAGAAGTTGACAAAGATAGAGACGAATTAGCAGCTAGGTCTAGCTTTAGTTCTAGCTCTAGAAACTCTACTATAAGGCACCTACTACAGCTAAAAACACAGCTATTAGCCCTAGTCTCTAGGGCTAAACAGCTAGTACAAAACTGGAAAATAGAGAAAATCTCTCTAGAATGGCAAAAACCGTGACCTCCTCCTATTTCCGCTTTCTTTTCTATCTCTAGAGGTAGTAGAGAAGAAGCTGCACAAGAGCATCTAAGACTAGTAGAAAATCTACAAGAATCCCTAGGGTGGGACTTAGTAGGTATATACTATACAGATGGCTCTAAAGGTAGTAAATTAAATATAGCGGCCATATGTAAGATAGGAAAGGGAAATAGGGTTAAATATGCAACAAACTGGAATCTAGGACCCTATATGGAAATTATAGACGCAGAGCTTTACGTAGTCTATAGAGCCTTAGAATACCTAAAGTAATAAAGACTAGAAGAGAAACAGGTCTATATCTTTATAGATAGCCAAGCAGCTATTAAAAGATTACAACTTGATTCTCTTATAGAAGGGCAAGAACTAGTCTTTAAAATTACGCAAAGCTGTTCCTATCTAGCTAGTAAGAACGTCTCTATTAACTTCTATTAGGTTCCTAGCCACCTAGGAATATACAAAAATAAAATAGTAGATAAACTAGCAAAGAAGGGCCTCCTAAGAAGGAAAATATAATCTTTTTATACCTCTCTAGCCTATATAGGGAGATTAGCAAGAGAAAAGATACTAGAAGAGTGGAAAAATAACTGGCAACAGAATAAAAGCAAAAGAAAACACTATACTAGGATCTGTAAAGGAAACTACTTCTTTTCTCTTAAAGCCCCTAAGGATAAATATTCTAAAAGGCTATAATCAGCTTTCTTTTAACTAAAACTAGGAAAAGGCTTCTTTAAGTCCTTCTCTAGAATAATAGGGAAGGATAAAGAAGGTAGATGCTTTAGAGATTGTACTACAGTACAAACTCCTAAGTACCTATTACTAGAATGTATGCTATATTGAGAAGAGAGAAAAGAAATGCAAAGACAACTACGTTCTTCTCTATCTTTAGAGAAGCTTTTTTGCACAAAGAAAGGAAGAGAAGTACTTTTTCTATTTCTAAATAAGACAGGGATAGCTATTGGAAAGTGGCTAAAAGTAGCAGGATCTCTATAAGGGGGCAACTCCTACTAAAATCCTAGTAAATAGATAATAGTGAGCAAAAGGACAGAAATAAAATATAAAAATAACAGGGACAGGCATTAGGATTTCTTATTTTTACTAACTTTCTATTGTTTTCTTACTACCTAATAGTTGTTAGCAACCTAGTATCTTACTAGGGAGTGGTAAACCTCTAACTTAGAGGCTTATAAACTACTAGGATATAGTTACCAGTACATGTTAAGCTGCCTAAAAGGATTTATGTATATAGGACTATAGCGCCATAGTCTAGAAGCTGCATGCGCAGTATTGTACGTAGTATAATACAATAGATTGAAAAAAAAAAACTCCTATAAAATAAGGTAAAGATAATAAAAGAGTCAATTATTCTAAAAATAAAATAGTTTAAGTAACAGGAAATAAATAATAAAGAAGCTTAGGAAAGAGTGCGCCGCTATTATCTAGCTAATAAATAATACTTTAATGGTCCTTCTGTAAGCAAACCGTTACTTAGGACGCCGATTAATATAGGTAGTAACTCTTTTCTTTTTCTTCTCTTTATCTTTATAATGGATACGTAAAGCAACTGTAAGTAAGCCTTATCTAAAAAACGCTTAATACTAAAAATAGCCAGCCTTTTTAAAGACTAAGAGACTTCTACTATAACCCCTACCTTACTTTACTATTATAAGGAATTAGGAAAAGAGTTTAGTTCTTTAAGACTGGTTTTAAGTCCTCTATCTTAACAACTACTCTTATAAGAATAACTTTATATATAGTCTTCTTTCTTTTATCTTTATTACCAATAACTATCTCTTATAAATATTTTATATTTTCATATTCTATAATTTTTAAATTAATATCTTTATTTCTGTTTAAGTTAAGAGTAGTATATTTAAGAGTTAGTAACGCCGTTAGCTTCACTACTAAGAGTCTAATAACATAAGCAGTTAGCGAACTTATAGAGTTATAATAGTTAATTAGCTATAAGACTACAGCTAGCTAATAGCTCGCTATCTTAGCGGTAAGATTTAGTAGTAAGTTAAAGCTTTTAGTAGAAGTTAAGGATATTTAGATCTTTAGCTAAGATCTAGTTAAGCTTATTAGTAAATATAAATACTAAGTTACTAATAAGCGGTTACTATTAAGTAAAGCTCCTATATTACTAGTATAGAAGTATAGAATAGACCTTTTTTAGGACGGTCTTTTAGGTAAAAAGAGGCTCTAGCTTAAAGACTAAGTGCTTTACTTATAACTAACGGTAACAATTATATTAAAAGCCATTTAAAATTAAAGTATAACCTTATTATTAACTCTAAAAGTTATAGTAGTTATAAACGGTAGCTATTTAGACAACTAGCTATATTTAAGCCTATATTAATTAAATAATTCTATAAGATATTACCTTCCGTTAAGCTATAAGTCCTTCTTACTATACTTAGTAAAATTAATCTTATCTATAGTATCTATATATCTATAAATAGAATATTACTACTTAGTATAGTAGCTTGTTTTATTAATAAAAGTAAAAAGCTTTAATTAGTACTTTTAGGCCTTTTATAACTACTAATATAGAGCTCCCCTATTAAATCCTCTAGCGAACTTAGTAGAGCCTTAAGAACGAGTACGACTTCTTCTTTAAATTAGCCGTTAATATAGATATTTAAAAGGTTAATAAATATTTTAATAAAATAAAGGCTAAGAGCCCTTACTATTTTACTATAGTACTCCTTTATCTATCTTTTAAATATGCCTACTTTTAATAAATAGAAATATTAGTAAAAGTAGTAATAGTACGCTAAGCGGTATATGGAGACTCTGTTTAATAACTATATTAATAAGTAGGTAGGCAAGAAAAATAAGGAACTAGTTAATCTATAACGTAAAATAGTTCCTTATAAATCTAATAATAATTTAGCTAATAAATATATATAGTCTTTAGTTATATATAAGAGTTTTACTTTCTTAAAGTATAATTAATTAAAAGCGTATTAAGCTTGCGAGTAAGCTTAACCGCTACTATAACATAGGCCTTAAGTTTATTAAGATCTATTTTAATAGTAGTAATAAGCGGAATAATACTATTTCTAATCCTCTTAACTAGTGGCTTAAAATCGGTTAAATTCTTCATCTAATACTTGCTAAAATAACTCTTAATATATTATCTATACTAGTAATAAACTCTATATGTAAATAAGCCTTTAGTTAAGCCAAAAGGATTATTACTAATAAGCGTAATAGACTATTAGTCGATATAATTAAAATAGATTAATATTAGAAGTGGTAGTTAATTAAAGGCCTTTTATTAAGTAGTTTAATCAACTATATTAACTCCAGCCAAGCTTTAACTATACCCTAGTTAATGAGCTTAAATATTAATCTTATTAGCTATAAGCTAACTATAGAGGTAAAAAAGCTAGCTTAGTAAGATATATTTAATAGAGCTCTATATTTAATTAAATCTAATATAGAAATAGCGCCTCTAAAGCCTTTACTACCAACTACTCTACCTATCTTTTTAAGCCTCTATAGATACGTAGGATGAATTTGGCTATATTTAAATACTATATTAGGTAAATTAGGTAAGTTAGGTTTAAATTTTAATTAGGTAATATTAATATTTGTATATAGAGAGGCGCTGCTAAAAATCCGCAATAAAATGCTATAAAGTCTATACTACTTTCCTAATTGGGACAGCTAGCTAGAAGCTTAACAGTTAGCGTACGTTATCCAATAGTTAGCGGACAGCGAGCGATCCAATTAATACAGTTAGTTAGCCATTTTGCTTAAGATTGCAGCTAGGCTAACTATTGGACACAATAGTTAAAAGGAAAGTTACTTTACTTTAAGAAACCCTTATTAAGCGTATAGGGGTTAAGTTTTATTTATTCTTCTAAAAATTTAATATTAACTTTTAATGTTAATGTTATTATTAATGGGTAAGTCTTGGTAAGGAAAATCTAACTAATTAGACAACTTTAACTAGCGGTCAAAGTTCCTTAATATCTTAAGATTTTATATAATTACTTTTTTTAATTTCCCTTACTTTATCCTATTTAGTTATACACGCCTATTGCCTTTTATTCGCGTTAAGAAGGTATTATTGTTACTCTTCTCTTAAACTGCTATCTGTACCCGGAATTTTACTATAAAAATGCCTAGTACTATAGAACTCCGCTTAAAAGGAAAACCGTTACCTTTGCCTTCTACTATCTAGTTAATAGCCCTTATATATTAAGGAAAGGCTTAGACAACAGAAGTTATTCTTAAAGCCACCTAATACTACCCGGTTAATTAGCGCGTAAATATCTATTATAGTTTAACGTAGGTTATTTTAAACTAGGAGCATAATATAGTTAAGGCTGCGAAAAATGTAATAATTAAGATTAAGAAGAATAGGGAGCTAAAAAAAAGCTTAGAAAGTAAAAAGTAGGAAAATGCCTTTATAGATATTAGAAAGCTTTTTAAAATTACCTATAAGATTAATAAGATTAAGATAGTACGAGATATAGTTAAGAAAGAATAGGGAGAGAAGCTTTTAGAAGGCCCTTATAAGCTCTTCTATATATATTACGCATTAAAAAGTATTTATATTCTTATTAATTAGGTAAAGAAGAGCCAGATCCCTAGGGAGGATATATTAAAGATAGTTAATAATACAATACTAAATCGCCTAAAACTCTTAAAGGCTAAAATCTTAAGGACTCTATACCTAATACCTTTAAATTTTTTTAATACTTATAAATTTGGATAGAAAGTTAATAAGAAACTAGTTAAGAAATAGAAGCTCGCCTATTATCTAAGCAAGGGCTATAGGCTTTTGGTATTAGCCTTAACCATTAAAACTAAGGAAGAGGAATCTATGCTAGAGCTAGTTACTTTAGCACCTCTACTGTTACCTTTTAAAGAGGTTAAAGGTTTAAATGTAAAGATACTGCGTAGCTTATTTCTATTTAGAGGAAAGGTACCTAAAGCTAAAGCTAAAGACTCTAAGTCTAATAAATTTACGTCTTTAGAAGATAACCTTATTACCAGCTTACTATAGAAACGTAGGGCTAGGAAAGCTTTTAAGAAATCCCTAAAAAAGAAACTAAAGATAGGGCCTACGGAATTTCTAGCTTCTAGCGGAGCTAGTAGAAAAAAGGGAAAGGTAGCTATAATTACTAAAGCTAACGGAGAAGAGATTATTAAGAAATTACGGCTAAAGCAAAAAATAAAATGCTTATATTATTTTAAAACGCCAGTTAATTTAATTAAGGCCCTTAATTTTAAGAAATAACTAAAGGGCGGCATCTTTTTTATCTTATAATAGTTTATTACGGCTTGGTAGGGAAATGGAACAGAAGTCCGCGTATTATACTAGATATATCTTTAGAAAATGGTAGGATTATTAAAACTAGATACCAGTATTTCTTTTATAAATTTATATTTATAAATCTACTTAGTCTCTAAGAACTATAATGCTATTAATATTATCTAAATGGCTAAAAGCTCTTATTTCTAGTTTAAGAAAGATAGCCGCCCTAAGCATACAAATAATACCCTTAAAAGTTACGCTTATTCTGCTATACGGCCTAAGGATTATTAAGTAGATTATATAGGGTTAAGAAAGATTGTGCTAGGCTTAAAGGGGGAACTTAAATAGGACTTACTTGGAATCCACTATACTAATTTATTTAAATGGAGGAAAGATATTAGAATCCTAAATATTTTTAAGGAAGAGTTTAATATATATATATATTATTTATAAAAGACTGCTAGGGAAGAGAAAAATGGTATCCCCTAGACAATATATTATTCTTTATTATAGAGGTGGTTTAGATAGATCTAGAGCACTATAGATATATAGTAGCCTTACGCACTAATAATGTTACTTGTTTTATTGCATATCTAAGCTATATACTCTAGTTTTTTAATAGCTATCTCCCTAAAAAAGGGAACTTAGATATTAATCTTCTCCGGGTATATAAAGGAGGGCTAAATTTTAGAGAAAGTTAGCTTCGCTCTTATATTTTCTTAATTAATAAGGGGAGTTAGTCTTATACGGAACTCCTACCTAGAATATATTAATATATACCAGAATGGGTAGACTTGCTTTAAGAACGTAGGGAGCTTAATAGTAGGGGACGCATTAAAAATATAGAAGTGGCCTAGACTAAAGCTAATACTAAGAAGTTTAACCTTAACTAGATGCCTATTGTATTAAGAACTAAAGAAGTACGGTTTAACATGCGGAACGTTAGGTACCCTACGTAAACTTTAACCCGAGTTTAAAAGCTTTAACTTAGAGCCTTATATATAGAGTTTAATTAATATTATAATATAGATATAGATATAAGGTTTTCCAGGGGGAGACCCCCTGGACCCCCCCCCTCTATAGAGCTTTTACTTAATTTAAAAGTAGTAGTAAGGCTAATGCGCCTTAATTACTACTAAGTAATATTATCTTACTAAGAGGATCTATTGCAGTGACCGAGACGCCCTACTTAAGTTAGGCTTAATTTAGAAGTAATATATATACCTCCGTTATGTTGCGCTATAGGGGCTGCTTTATAGTAAGGGGTAAGCTTTAGGTAGAGGCTTGTGTAGGGATTTAATAGAGGCTTATGTAGAGCTTTAATAGAGGCTTGTGCGGAGCTTTAATAGAGGCATGTATAGAGCTTTGGTAGAGCCTTGCATAGGGCTTTAGTAGAGCCTTATGTAGAGCTTTTTGCAGAGCTTTGTATAGAGCTTCGTGCAGAGCTACGTGCAGAGCTATATGCAGGCGTACAGACATACAGACGTGTAGACGTGCAGACGATTGTACTGGCGATTAATTGCAGAGACGTTTATAGAGACGATTGTTTGGGCAATTATATGGACGTTTAGTTAATTGTATGGATGTTTATAGAACCGTTTATATGGGCGTTTAATTAATTAATTATAGAGGCGTTTATATAGGTAATTGTGTAGACATTTATAGAGCCATCTATAGAGCCGCTTATTTAGACGATTATAGAACCTTTCTAGTATATTAGTGTTGCATATTAGTAGAGCTTTAGAGCTCTATATTAAGCTTTAAGTAGAGCTTTAAGCTTAAGGGGGAGACCTCCTTAGACCCCTCCCCCTACGTACTACGTGCTCTATTTGCTGCGTAGGCAGAGGTCTTATAAAGGCTTTAGTAGAGCTTCTGCAGAGCTTTATATAGAGCTTTGTATAGAGCTTTATATATAGCTTCATATAAAGCTTTAATAGAGCCACATGCAGGCATACAGATGTTTATACTGGCGATTAATTATAGGGGCGTTTATAGGGGCGATTGCATAGGCAATTATATAGGCGTTTAATTAATTATTCGTATAGGCGTTTGTATAGGCATTTGTATGGGTAATCGTGCTGATGTTTATAGAGCCGTTTGTAGAGCCGTTCATAAAGACAATTATATAGCGATTAATTATATAGGTGTTTGTATGGCTAATTGTAGAACGTTCCTAGTATATTAGTACTGCATATTAGTAGAGCTTTAGAGCCCCGTATTAAGCTTTAAGTAGAGCTCTAAGTAGAACTTTAAGCTTAAGGGGGAGACCCCCTTAGACCCCCCCTGCGCACTACGTGCTCTATTTACTGCGTAGGTAAAGCTCTTGCAGAGGCTTCGGTAGAGGCTTTAGTAGAGCTTCTAGCAGAGCTCCTGCAAAGCTTTATATAAGGTTTATGCTGAGCTTTTATAGAGCTTATATTTAGGCTTGTTTTTAAAGGCCTTATAAATAACTTTATATAAGCTTTAAGCAGAGCTTTATATAGAGGCGTTTATATAGGTAATCGTAAAGGCGTTTATGCAGACGCTCGTGTAGGCATTTATATAGGCATTTATATAGACGTTTATAGAGACAACCGTAGACGTTTATATAGACAATTATATAGGCGATTGTAGACGTTTATAGAGACGTTTGTAAGACCTTTTAGTATATTAGTGCTATATGTTAGTAGAGCTTTAGGGCTCCGTATAGGGCTTTAAGTAGAGCTTCAAGTAGAGCTTCAAGGGGGAGACCCCCTTGGACCCCCCTGCGCACTACATACTCTATTTTACTACGTGGCTAGTACACTACGTAGGTAGAGGTGTTGCAAAGCCATTAGTAGAACTTTATAGAGCTTTGTACGGAGCCTCGTGTAAAGCTTTTGCAGGGCTTTAGTAGAGCTTAGTGCACAGCGTTCTAAAAGTATAGACCACTCGTACCTTACAATATTTTAATATTCATTACGTGGATTCTGCCACAACTTACCGCGTATAAGTTTTTTTTTAACTAATAAGAAGTAGGCTTGGCTAAGTTTGAAATCCAGAACCCGAAAGTAATAGACCACTTATAAACTCGGGTTAATAAAAGCCACTATTATATAAGGAGCCTTTTAAGCAACATTAAACCGCTTAATTATTACTCTAGACTTAATCGCAATTCTACTAGATACTAAGAGATTAGAAATTCCTGGGCTTAAGAGTTAGTAGGAGGTTATATAGATAAATCTAGATGCCCTCCCCCAGTATTAACTCCTACTGGTAAATAAGTTACTAATATTCCTTTGTATAAATTTCCGGCCTATATATAGCTGTAGGCAAAGAGTGGCCTTTTAAATACTTTAATTGGGAGAATTTTATAGAATAATACCTAAGTAAGGGCAAAATAGCAGATAATCCTAGACCTTACCTTAAATAATAAATATAAAGCATTTTAGGAAAGACACAGGGTATATATTACTAAGGCTGTTTATAACAGCTTTAAAAAACTAGAAGAATTTAAGCGAGAAGTATTTAGAATTAAGTCTTACTTTTTAGCGAAAGAATAAGGTTATAGGCGTCCCACGGATAACCTAGAATACCCTAAAGACTTAATTTTAGAACTAGAATGCGAAGACGGCCCAGTTAATAGAGCCTCTAGCGCTCCCTTATTAACTAATTATAATTCTAAAGGTCACTCTAAAGATAGGGGTAGAGCTACTATACCTTAAAACACTAAAACTGCCACTCTAGACCCTGGCCCTAATAGCTTTAATAAAGTAATGCCTATAGAAATTAACCAGGAATTAATAAATCCGGAGAAGCTTAAAGAAGGCAGTTACTAAAATATTACTTTTAAACATTTACTAGCATTTATTAATACTCTAAAAAGTACTAATAAATTAGTAGCATTGCACCGCCTAACGCCTTCGCTAATTTTAGAAAATAGTACTACCTTAAAGGAGTAGGTAATTAATTTTAGCGTTCTATAATCTCTTATATAGAAGAGGATATAAGCTGAAATAGCTACTATTTAAAAAAGAGTATCTTTAAGCCTTTAAGCTAATGCTGTTAATATATAAGAGGATATAAGCGCAGAACTTAAAGCAGAAGGTGTTACGAATAAGGATAATATGGGAGAAGCGGAGGCGACAATTAAGGAGGAAGTATAGGCAGCTTTAGAGAAGTTAGAGAAGTATTAGACGTTAAGGTATCTTTTTTTTTGGGGGCGGGGGCATTTATTACCTACTAAGGAAGATATAAGGAAACATTAGGGAACAACGTTTTAGGTAGGGGAGGTAATATAGTAGTATTAAATGCCCCTTGGTTATTTTAGTTCGTTTTTCTATTATATATATAAAGCTTAGGGTTATATATATATTATAAGAGCTTAGGTTTTAACCTTACTTTACCTTAATATAATTTCTCTTCTACCCTCTATTAATTAACAACTTCTCTAATATAACTTAAGTTGTTCTATTCTTTTATTTACAATATATAATTAAGTATTATTTTTTAGTATTAGGCTTTACCCTTCTACACTGCCTATAATAGTAGTACTATTAATCTAGCTATAAAGCCAAAGCTCCCTATATACCACTATATATATATTAAACAGCTTATTAGTAAGGGGGCTTAGTAGAATATATATAGAATATAAAATAAAGGCTAGAAGGTAGGAAGTATTAAAATTGCTTATCTATTAAAAAGTTAGCAAATATACTCCTAAAACGCTTTCTCTAGTTCACTCTAATAAGTATATAATTACTTATTAAGGTTAGAATTAAGAATCTAAACTAAATTAAAATCTATCTATATTTATTAGACCAAATCAGGATCTACTTTATATTTATTTAGATTTTATATTAACCTTATTAAATAATTATTAGAATATAAACAGCTTACTTTGCCCTTTATAACCGCAACAATAACTAAAACCTCTTTCTCTTTCTTATATCTAGTATATTCTAAATATATTATATATTTAGACTTTACAAGCTTAATAGGCTATTAACTTATAGGTAATAGCATCTAAGTATTATATAGAGGAGACTAGCGTAGGAGTAGGCTTAAAGAGAGCCGCGGTTATATAGCGGATATAGTAGTAACTAATATAGCTTAGCTGGTGGTAGCAATAGATATAGCAGCATTAAATAGGGGGTTAATTAATAAAGTTTAACTCTAGCTTGGCGTCAGATTAATACTAGAAATCCTAAATATTGTATCTACACCCTATAAAGAAGGGTGTAGTATATAATTATATTTAAGATCGGCTGTACGCAGCTCCTATTATAGACTCTTAGATAGTAGATCTATGTGTTCCTATTTATTTACATAGTTATTAAGGTATTTATATATAGTAATTAGGTAGAACTAATATACTATTTAATATATTATAGTATATAGAACGGCAATAGTATAATATATTGGAAATAGAGCAGATCTGCTAATAGCTATAGGTACTGCTAATACCTAAGCCTATATCTAAAGTCTCTTAAGGATATAATTCTTTTTTGCATCTAGATTTGCCCCCTTCTTATTATATATATTATATTTAGGCATTCTTAACTAAAGGGAGTTATTATAGTAACTATAGCGAGAGCCTTTATTGGTATTAACAGCAATTAAAGCGTTAGGCTCGGCGAAATACTTATATAGTGTTTCCTTAATATACTTATAATTGTTATATAGCTAGAAAAACTTATCTCTTATCTCTATACGCTTTTACTTGTCTTTCTTTTTACCTCCCTACTTTAACTAGATAGTATTACTGGCTAGTAAGTTATCTAAATTTATAGAGTTAACTAACAGTAATTAGAATCCGCGTAATGGTAATAGTTGAAAGGTAGAATAAGGGCGGGATAATAGTATATAAAACTATCATTATTAACAAGAATTTAAACAGTGTATTGCTTTTAGCTTTAATTATAGGAGTAGGTTTTATTTATTAAAGCACTAATATTTAAACAAAAAGATTATTTTAGCCCTTTTACTATTACGGCTAGCTTAATCGCTACGCTATAGAAGAAAAGAGAAATGCTATTTAGGCGCTAGTATTATATATATAATTACTCTACGGACGTCTGGAAGATTAATGCCAGTCCTAATAGCCATTATAGTAAAAATAATTTAAATTTTAAAAGACTTTGCTAGTTTCCTAAACTTAGCTAATATTAACTTCTTACTAAATAATAAGATTATTTAATGGAATACGGCTATAATTAAGCAGGTGATATTTTTAGTATATTAAGCTAGATATAGCTACTATAGGTACGTAAATATGCTTCTATACGCCTCTATAGCTTAAGCCTTAATATTAAAGAATATAATAGTCTTTAGAATCTTATATAGAGTAGCTAAGCGGCTCCCTCCCTAAAAGATGGTAGGATTAATAGCCTTATTAAAAAGGAAGCAGAGTGAGGTATATTTAGTAATTATATTCTTTAGTATTTAGCTAAGATAAAAGATAAGCTCTCTATAGGAAATAGAAGTCTACTTAAGGTATATATTAATATTATTAAAGCCTAAGAACTTTTTTACTATTTCTAACCTTTTTAGATCTAAAGTTATAAAATAGGTAAACTACAGAACTAAGCTTCTAATTAGATTGCGTCTAACGTCGGTGACAGGGTTTTGACGGTTTGATAGGTTTTGACGGTTTTAAGGTTTCCCATACAAACTTTATGTCCTCTCGCTTAAAGTTTAATATTGGAAACCGTCAAAACCTATCAAATCGTCAAAACCCTGTCACCCACGTTATAGCATAGCTACGCATACTTAGGGTAAAACCTCCCACCCTATTATATAAATAAATAAGTTTTATTAATAATAACCAAAGCCAATTACTTTTTAAACTTAGGGTTTTTAAGCAGATTATAGAAAGATAGTATACTAGTAAGCTTAGGACTAATAAAGATATAGGTATATAGGCCAGCTCTTGCATTCTTAAGCGCTTTATCTATATTCTTAACGTCGGCGTTAAGAAGTAGCATATTGCCGCTAATCTGGTTAACCTTTTAAACTTACTCTTTTATAATCTTGTTTAGAGGAAGAAATACTAGCAATATAATATTTTTATAAAGAATTAAAATTACTTATATAATAAGGCTTTTACTAAAGCCAGTTTATATAATAAGTGTTACGGAGTGAGTATAAGCGACGATAATATATAGTAAAGTAGATATTATTAAGCTATATACATAAACTGTGTAATAAAGTTAAGACATTGCGTAAGGAGATAAGGTAAGGAAACGGGAAGAAAGGGTATATATCGTTAGTTTAGTTACTTGGTTAACATATATACAGAGCAGAATAGGATTTAAGTAGCAGTCCTGGCAGAACTTGGCAGGATTTAGTAGACTTGGCAAAATATAGCAGAATGCGGCAGATTGCCATTAGATTGTTATCTCGCGGTTAGTCTCTTCTTACTACGTCGGTAGAAATAGGTAGAAATAGGTGGATGTGTATAAGGTGTTATAGAGGTGTCCCATAATAGTACCCCCCCTTTAAACTTAAGCTTTTGCAAAATAGGGCTATAGTAGTTCTAGGTGGAGTTTATAAAAGTCTTTTATAGCTTATATAAGTCCTATAAAGTTAATGGGTTCCTATAAGGATTTAGTAAAGCCTTTCCATTTTGTAAGGTATATATATTTGCGTTTCTGTTTATCGTACTTAATGTTATTAACTCTTTTAACAAGGTACTTATCCTCACTATCTACTTTAACTAGTAGGGAAGGGTCTTAGATCTGTCTAGGCAGGGCGTCTAATATAGGGGCGGCAGGGCGGAGGACTGACATATAGAATATAGGGCGGATTTTAACCGTATTAGGGAGCTTTAGTCGGTAGGTATAAGGAGAGATAACTTTTTTAACCTTATAAGGGCCAGCGTTCTTCCAATTAAGTTTTTTAGTAGGTTATTTTATGTTTAGATTTCTTATATCTAGCTAAACAAAGTTACTAATTTAGTAAGCTGGTGCTAGGGTTTGGTTCTTATTTACTGCGGCTTTATAGACAGACTGGGCCTATATAATTTTATTAATAAGGAACTCTTATAGTTCTTCTATCTTCTTTATAAATTTATTTACTTCTGCAACTTATAAGGCCTAATAAGCTAGGTGAGGAATATTACTAAAGGGTTTAAAACCCATTTGCGGGTGCTAGCTATAATTATCCAGAAATGGGGAGACCTTTATAGTTTTTAAGATAGAGTTATTTGCAGTAAACTTAGTAAATATAAGCCAGTCTATCCAGTTGTCCTGTAAATACAATGTATATATCCAAATATACTATTCCATTATAGCGTTTGCATATTCCATTTAACTATCTGTTTCTAGGTAATATGCTATAAACAATAGTGCTTTAATACGGAGTTGGGTAGTTAGTTCTTTCTAAAACACTAAGACAAACTAGCGGCCTTTATTAGAGACAATTATTTTAGGGAGTTTATGGAGTTTCTATATATAATCTAGAAATAGCTAGGCAACAGTAGGTGTTAACATATTAGGGCAGGCGATTAAGTGTCTTATCTTAGATAGTCGGTCTATAACTACTATAATGTTTATACAGCCTTTGTTTACAGGGAGATTAATAATAAAGTTAATTAAGATATCCTTCTATCTTCGGTCTAGAATAGGCAGTAGCTTTAAAAGGCCGTTATATATCTTATATAAAGCTTTAAGTTGTTAGCAGGTATAGTAGCTAGAGATATATCTTTATACTATATTATATGTTTGGCCAATAGTATTCTTATTAAAGCAGTTTTAGGGTTTTTCCTCAGCCTAGGTAACCAGCTACTAGTAGATTATATATATATTTAAGGAGTTTAAGCTTAAGTTTATCGTGGTTAGGTATAGCTAGGCGGTTCTAGTAGTATAAGCAGTCTCTATAAGCTTTATATTTACTTAGGGAGATCTTTTTAGAGCGTCTAACGCCATCTTAAATTAGCTTAAGTGTCTCTTAGATAAACTCGTTATTTAGGTATTTATTAATTATAATCTGTTTAATTAATTAATGAGTTATTTTAAAGATGTATACTATAAGGTCTTTAGCTAGGGGATTAAATAATTTAGGGCGAAGTAGGGTTTAATTATAGTAGGCGCGTACTTCTTCCTATCCTAGTATATCTTATAAATATTAGGTTAGGGTATTAGGTTTTTAACCTTAAATACCTAGGTAGTACGTAATTAAGAATTGAAAACGAGATATATATTCTAACTAGCGAGCTTAATAATAACTTAGCTGTTTTATGGTTGTGAAGTACTATAGATTCTTATAGTCGCTAAGGACCTTAATTAGAAATCCAGCGCCTTCCAGTTTAGGTTGCCATTATTTAAAACATCTAATAATAGCTAATAATTCCTTATTATAGATCTTGTAGTTATATTTAGCTAGACTTAGTTATTTTAAGAAGTATGCTATAGGGTATAGTACTCTTTCTTTATTATACTAAGACAGAATACCTTTAGTAATATAGTTAGATAAATTAGCTTCTACAACACTCTTTTAGTTTAGGTTAAAGTATTAGAGTATAGATGCGCTAGTAAATATAACTTTTAAATAGGTAAAGGCCTTCTTATATTCCTTATTAAAGATAAAGGCTTTATCCTTTTAGGTTAAAGCTATAAGGAGTAAGACTAAAGCAGAGAAGTTGTTAATAAACTATTAGTAGAAGTTAGTAAATCCTATAAAGGCTCTTACGTCCTTAACATTCTTAGGTTCTTACCAGTTTATAATTACTTTAATCTTCTTTAGATCTATTTATATACCGTCTATAAAAATAATAAGTCTAAGGTATAGAACTTTTATTTTATAGAATTCGCATTTATCTATATCTAACTGTAGGCTAGCTCTACGCAGAGCTTCTAAGACAAGATTAATATATTTCTTATATTTAGTTAGGTTATTGCTATATACTAAGATATTATTAATATAAGCAGTATAGAAAACGTCCAGGTAAGGTTATAGGGTATTATTTATAAAATGCTAGAATAAACTTAGGGCATTTGCGAGGCTAAATAGTATTACTAAGTATGTAAATAGTCTATACCTAGTACGGAATGCGGTAAGCTATTTATCTCCTTTTATAATATAGAGGCGGTTAAATATATGGATAAGGTTAAGTTTTATATAGTAACAAGCCTTACTTAATTAGTTTAGTGTCTCTTAAATTAACAGGAGTGGGTACTAATTCTTAATAGTAATAGTATTAAGAGCTTAGTAGTCTATATAGAAGCGTAGACCACCACTAGGTTTCTTAATAAAGATTATAAGTGCAGCTATAGGTAAAGAGCTTGCTCTAATAAATCCTTTACTTAGGTACTCGTCCAAGTACTTTTATAGTACTTTAAGTTTGTTCTAGGATATTCTGTATAGGGGTTCAAACCCTAACTGTTTTCCTTCTTCAAGTATAATCTTATAGTTATATAGTTGGTATTCTGCTAACTTATTAGCTTCCTTTTATAAGAATACCTCTAGGTATTTATGGTGGCATACTAGTACTTTTATAACAGGGTTAGTGTGCTTCTTTAGTGCTAGGGCTTTTTTAATATCAGCTATTATAACGGCAAAGATTGTATATTTAGGTTTCCTGGTAAGTTGTGCTAATAGGGTAGCTCCAATTATATAGATATCTAAGGTATTAAGCGGGCTTAGATTATCCTTAGTTTCTTATATGGTTTTAGGTTTAGTGTTAGATCTAGTATTAAATACAGAGTTAGTATTAGATTTAGTTTTAGGTTTAGTGTTAGGTGCGGAGTTAGTATTAGATTTAAGTTTAGGTTCTTTAAGTATCCTTTTTATAGTAGAATATCAATTCTTCTAGTACCTTTATATATTAAGCTTAGACTTCTGCTTAGTTTAGGGTATAGTAGTTAAAGTTAGTTTATATGGTCTAGTGTAATTTCTAGGTTCTTAGTGGACGTTAGTGGAAATCTTATATTAGTGGAATTTGGTGGAATTCTTAGGTAGGTGGAATTAGGTAGACTTTTTAGGTATAGGGTAGACATTAATAGAAATTTTAGACTAGTGGATCCTAGTAGATTTTTTAGATTTTAGTTTAGGGCTTAAGCAGTAAGTTATAAAGCACTTCTGCTTATAACAGGAGGCGGTAAATAGAAGCTTAAGGTTATTCTAATTAATGGTTACCTTATATAGCTTTATCTAGGGCTGTCTAAGGATTACTAGGTAACCTAGGGTAGTTATAAAGAGTTTAATTAATTCTTTATAGTTTAGGTATTAGAGTCTTAGGGCCGCTATATAAGTAATACAGCCTAAAACAGTGCGTTTACCATTAAATCTAAATACATTAATATGTTAGTTAAGGGGTGTTAGGGTAAACCTATTGTCTTACGCAAAGATCTTATTAATAAATTCTATATTACTAGCTCCTGTATTAATTAGGACTTAAGTATTAGCCTATTAACCTTTCTGCTAAAGACGGTAGTTAACAGTTATACTATAATCCTAAGAGTTAGGTTTTATAACATCTAATATATTTAACAAGATTCTATAACATAGCTGTCCTAAAAAGCAACTTAACTCTAGGACATGCCTTTTAGTAGTAAGCAGGAAGGGGTTCCTCTAGAATATTAGTTGTAACTTTATCCTTATAAGTAGTGCTTACTAAATATAGGGCTAGAACTAGGTAAAGATTAGGGGCGGTAACTAGAAGATTAGTGTAGTAAACGGCTACTGGTATTAGCCATTTATAAATTTTTTAGAAGGGGATAGAGCAGTAGCTAGAGATATAAGTGTTGCTTCCGCACTTAAAATAGAGGCCGTATTTAATGCGTTACTTTTATTTAATAGATCCTTTTAGGGCATAGGAAAGGGTCCTAGTATTAATATCCATGGCGTCTAAGTCCTTGCGGGTCTTAGGCGGTTAAAGGGCAGAGTATTAAGGTATATATTTTAGGGTAAGGCGTAGTAAGTGATTATATAGGCCATTAATAATGTTAGCGTAGGCAGTAACAGTACCTAGCAGTTTAACTCCTATAAAAGATGCCTTTAATTTAGGGTTTAGAGATTCTACTAGGCAATTAATTAAGGCGGGTTTATTCTATCTAGTCTCTTTAGCGTAGCGGTAGAATTTAGTAAAGTATAATATGAAGTTCTTAGAACCCTATATTACCTTATTCAGTTTCCTTTATAATATAACAACTTAGTTAGGGTTGCCATAAGATACTTCTAGTATAGTAACTAATTCCTCTACCATACTTGGTTAGAATGGGTATATAGTATCCACAGCATCTTCTTTTAGGCGGCTTATAGCGTAACAAAGTTAACTGTTAGGAGTAGGGTAGCAATTAATATTGCCACTTAGCTTGTTCTAAAGTTGGTTAAAAAAAGAGTATAGCTTACTTCTCTTATTAGAATAGGCGGGAGGATTAAAGAGGCGTTTAGATAACTTTTTTTAGGGGCATTAATTAGCAAATTTAGGGTTAAGGAGTTAGTTTCAGATGCGTTCTTCTTATTTAGTGTTTATAGGTTAATACTAGTAGGAATAGGTAGGGGCGGCGGTATAGTAGACAGTGGGTTATAATAAATCTCTTTAACTTGCTTTCTTAGGGATTGGACCGTCTTATAATATTAAGCTTTTTATTAGGCAAGAGCATCTATAAAAGCCTCTTAGAGACTTCTTATTTGTTTGGTAAATAGAGCATATAGGTTATTTTATATGTTAGTTAAGGCAGGATAGAGCATATGGTTTAATATAATATAGTATTACAGAGTAAGTATAAGCGACAATAATATATATCAAAGTAGATATTATTAAGCTATATATATAAACTATATAATAAAGTTAAGACGTTATATAAGGAGAGAAGGTAAGGAAACGGGAAGAAAGGGTATATATTATTAGTTTGGTTGCTTAGTTAATATATACACAAAGCAGAATAGGATTTAAGTAGCAGTCCTAGCAGAACTTGGCAAGATTTAGTAAACTTAGCAGAATATAGCAGAATACGGTAGATTGCTATTAGATTGCCGTAGATTGCCAGCAGATTGCCATTAGATTATTATCTCGCAGTCAGTCTCTTCTTGCTGCGTTAGTAGAAATAGGTGGAAATAGGTGGACGTGTATAAGGTGTTATGGAGGTGTCCCGTAACAATAAGGATAATATTAATATAATTATAGATTAGCTTCTAAATACAGGTTACCTACTTATTTTTTATATTAAATTTATTACTATATAGCAATAATATAGTATCCTAAATTACATTATCTTGTTCTTAAGTTATTATATTAGGCTTCTTCTTATCTTAGATCTTTCTCTAAGCTCTAGCTACCTATATCTTTAGTATATCCTAACTAGCCAAGCTGGTAGAGAGTTAAGGTATTTATAAGTCTGTCCGCAGTAATTAAGGAACTTTACTATTTACTACTAGTAACTAAGACGCCTTACTATTAAAGCATTACTTTTTAAAGATGTCTACTACACTAATAGTATTATCCACTACCTCGCTAGCAGTATAAGAATAGTTATATACTATACTAGGCGCATTTCTAACCTTTAGTCTCCTTATTAAGACCTTTAAGTATTTCTTTATACTAAACAGCGTTATATAGCTTATTAGTAAATATAGAGTTAGTAAGGGGTTTATAGGTTAATATTTAGGTAGTATAAGCAATAGAGGAGCAATAAAGTAGGTAATAAGATATAGAATTAATCTAGATACAATATATTAGCAATTTAGGTATTTATTTACTATAAATATTAATATAGGAGGTTAAACATTAAGAATTAGTAATGGTTAATGGCTCTGGCTAAATGTTTACTATTTTAGTAGTAATATTTAAGGTAAATCGTAGCGGTAACCACTAGGCCATTTATAATAATTTTGGTAGCATTAAAATTGCCCTATAATAATCTAGAACGTAATATTAGCTAATTATTTATAAAGACGTTGGTTTATTATTAATTGATAACTAAAAAATTAGTATAATACGTAAGTTTGTATAAGGATCACATAAATTAGCGCGCGGGACTAATAAATTTCCGAACCGTGTACCAGACGATTATTATTATAAGCTGATTAATCTGTTATGTAAGCAGCTTGTGATTGGATAATCGTCTGGGACCGGGATAAACTCTTTACCGTCGCCTTCACGCTGACAAATCATATCCAGGCCACACGGCACGCTAGGCCCTAACGGTCAACCACTTCGCAGCTAACACTAACTCCAGGCACAGAGCGAAAGCAAAAGCAAAAGCACGAACCCTCTCGACCTCCCTATTAAGCCTAAACCCCGACTTCATAAATCACCCCGACATCTTAGCCTGGATACGCGGGAAAATCGTGGTACCAGCCAGCCCCGCCGCCCTCGTTGGCCTTGGCAGTATAGGGCAGGCCATTACCATTCCTCTTTCCACGGTCTTGACGATGCAACACCAAGTCGCGGCTCGCCATCCAGTATTGCCACAATGTACGAAAAGCATCGCCCAGGCCTTGGTGTTCAAGATGTACGCGAGCACCAAGGCACGGTTCGAGGAAGCGTCCAGAGATATCGTCCAGAGGCTTGCACTTCCTGGTCGAAGTGATCCGAAGATGGAAACGCTCCAGCTGGTCAGGTACTGGTTGTGCGACGAGATCAATGGCAGAGCGACTATGGTGCTAGACAATGCGGATGGCTTGCAATTCAGGATATGGCGGGGAAACTGGACTCAGTAGGTCCACAAAATGATCATTAACAGAGTCGCTCATACTCGTGTGTGGTGGTTCGAGCGCAGACTAGTACTCATCTTCCGCTCCACTGGTAGAGGATGCTCCAGAGGGACTTCCGCTAGATGGAAGCGCCGGTAAAACTTCTTCTATTTCCGCAGATTTTAGATTTCGTGCGACTAGATACAAAGGCCGGTATTCACGTCCATTTTTGCAGTTGCCAGATGAAGACTTAGTGTGACGAGGCCGCGGCGGGTGGAGGGGCGGGTTTGCCGGACTAGAGGAGTGCTTGAGATCGAGAATGAGATCACGCTGCACATCTGGCGATCTAGGGGGCGCGCGGAAGCGGAGAGATACTGACGTAGATGACAGTCGGCGCTTAGCGAGAGAAGAAGAGTGCTTTGGTTCAAGGGATGGGAGGTCCGGGGAACTTTGTCGCGATAATGGTAACGGAGGTAGTTCGTCAGGGAACGCTTCTAATTGCCGAGGTTGTAGGCTAGTCAGGCGAGTTAGTAGAGCACGACTATCTTCGACCGGTGTGGTAGGACGCTCGTTACCCCAAGTTCCGAGAGGAACAGGGTAGAAGTCATCAAGAGTTGTGACGGGATACTCAGGCTGACCTCCTGGAATACCACTATCCTGATAAGTTTGGGGTGATCTGGGTTCGTTGTTATGAGATACAGCCTCAGTTTCGGGAAGTGGAATGGCACCCTCTGCACGACCGCCTAAAACAGACTCATCTTCATGGGCATATCCAGAGTCCCCCATGTCTCGTGGATAGTCGCGATCCTATAGTGCCATGACATTAGTATTCCCCGCAAACTCATAGTGAATAGCAGCAAAGGGATAGTTCGATATACCTTTGCATCAAGGACGTCTCTGCCGGAGTTTGCTTCGTGACTAATTACCCGAACAGGCTCTTGACGAGTGTTGTTCGAATCATCTGACTGAATCATGTTCCTCCGCCGCCGTAATGGGAGTTTAGCAATCTGTGGTGGTTGACATTGGTCACATAAAAAGCGTGGATATTCCCGGAGTTCGTCAGCAACTTCAGCAGCTGTAGAACGCTCCGCGGGATTTGCCAATGTCATTGACATGATTATCTTTACAAGAAACTCCAATGATGCTGGGATGTTGGAACTAGTCATACGAGTATGAATGATACTCATACTTTCGTGATAGCACTGATCTGAGTCGATGTCTAAAGCCTTCGTGAGCGTAGAGAGTATATCAAGGAATACGCAGCCGAGGGAGAACACATCGGAGCGGGAATTCCGTGGCATGTAATCAACAACTTCGGGTGCTGAATATCTCCGGGTGAGAAAGTCTGGTCGTCCAGTTGTGGTACTGTGGCCTTCGAGACTAGAATCCAAGGAATATCCAAAGTCTGTGTAGATAACAAAGCCTTGGTGAACGAGAATATTGCGCGGCTTGACGTCTTTATGGCGGATTTGCCGCTGATGCATGAACTCAAGCCCGTTGGCTAAACATCCAAAAGACCGTTTGAGTATCTCTGCTTTAGCCTTATCGATGGTGCTAATGTCCGGAGACTCGTAGTCGGGTAGGGATTGAGAAAAAGATTCCAGGAACCGTTCGAGGTCACCTTCGTCTGCGACAGGATACAGTATCAGGCCGACCTCATATTTGGAAACGTAGGTCGCAAAGACTCGTATTACATGGTGATGACCGGTAAGGCGGCGTATGACTTGAATCTCGTTATCGAATATCTTCCTCCTCTCCTTCCCTCTTTGTCCTCCTGGTATACGGATTATCTTTCGTGCAAACACCCGCCCAGTATTGATATCTTTCACCTCCTCCACATTTCCACTATGCCCATGACCAATGTTTCTCAGGAGCTGGTACGGAAGTTGGTCGTTGTCATGGACAAGGTAAGCTTTGCCTTCTTCGATCTCGAGCTTTGGTGTATGCATAAGCGAGGGAGAGGCAGAGTCGGTGCGCTCCATATAGTTAAGCCAGAGCAAGTCAAGGATAGCTTTTCGTGAGCGTAATTCAATGGCGTATGAGGATATGGAGAGCTTGTGGGGTCCTATAGCCAGTCAGCCCTCACTCAACGGCTTTTACATACCTGTGATGATCGATGTACAACAAAGTTGAGAGGAAGGTTGAGTCTGTGCCGAGCTGTCAAAATATCATGAGACGCACCGAAGAGATTTCGCAGTAATGTCCGGTCCTCTGGTTCTGGCGACGATCCTCTGCTGGCTGGGTGCGTACAGGTCGGTCGGACCACGCTAAAATGTCGGCCCGATAGGCGAAACCTCCGCCTACCACACCAAATTTGACTTTCCCTGTCAAACTTTGACCTCACCTTCCACCTCACCTTCCATCACAAATTCATCAAATCCATTCTAAACTGGTTCAAAATACGATGTCTAGCACATTGAAGAGCTGCGTAAGCTATCTGCAACCCGTTCTAAACGTATTCTAACAGTTTAGGCCGCCTATAAAGCCTACCTAAAAATGGAAAGGCTTCCTAAGGACGTCGATGCTTTTATTATAGTAAGTAGTTCTAAATATATTTAGAATACGTTCCTAATGTAATACTAGCGTGGTAATAAGGTGGATTTAACCATAGGGAAGGTTTTCTATTAATATAATATCTTGCCTAATCTAGAGAATTTAGTACTATATGGTGTAAATAGATAAATATATTGGGTTTATAATATATTACTAATATATTTATAACGCGTTTAAAAGAAGGTTGGAGATTACGGCGCCCTTAAAAACTATATAAAGAAGCATAGCCTTAAAACTAGGAATATTAGAAAAGAAAGAGCTCTTTCTATTAAAAAGTAGGAAGAAGTAATAGGTATATATTCTAAATATATTTTTAACCTGTTTATAACTAGTTACTAACCTATTATAGCCTTTTATTCCGCCATTATAGCTATATATAATCAGAATATGTTAGGAACTACTTCTAAATATAATCCTACTAGTTTAGGCCGCTTTGCTGCTGCCTAACTCCCCTATAACGTATTAGCCACCTAGTCGAGCCAGCTAGCTACCTGAGCCACCCCAAAACTTACTAAAAAGTCGTATTTTTAAAGGTTAATAATTCCATAGCGACTGTCGGGAATGAGGCACGTGGTTATCACGTGTCGCCGCGGCACTAGCGTGGTGAGGAACCTCAAGTTCCTTACCCTTCCCCTTTTCTTAGAATAACAAGCATTATTAATAACATTTACTGTAACCTACTCGAGTAGTCGTTATTGGTAAGTCACCCTGTGTGACTAACAGATAGTAAGTAGTAAAATAATACATTTTTTTAAATAGAATAAAGATAAGTGTTTAGATTTCTTATAGCCTTTTCTCCTATTTTTTACTATTTAATAGTTATTAGTACCTTAGTATTTTATTAATTAACTATAAACCCCTAATTAAAAGATTTATAAATTATTAAAATATAATTACTAATATATATTAAACTGTTTAAAAAAAGGATTTTTATATATAGAACTATAGTGCTACAGTCTAGAGACTGTATATATAGTTATTAGATAATTTAGATAGAGCTGCTTATTAATAAAATGGGTTAATTAATTGATAATCTTAACTTGATCGTTAATTAATGTCTAATATCTTAAGGCCCTAGGGCTGCGAGCTACGAAGAGATTTTATAGTGCATGTGACCCGTGCATATAACCCACGCCTTTAGAGAATACAGATTATCTAACACACCCCTTTAGCTTTAAGCTCTTTAAGGTCAAAGCTAGCCACCTTCTCATATCCATTAATGAGTTAATTAAACCGTAATCTTATCTAAATCCTTCCATCTTACTCTAATACTATCCCTTAGGTCCTCCAGTTGCTTCTCCTTATCTAGCTACTCCTTAATATCCACCATCCCAATTATATTAACGAAGCTTTAAAACCTCTGCTTGTGTTGGTTTCATAAGGTGATATCACGTAGCTACGGTTCGTAGATAGTATGATAATTGTTATTGTTCTTGGAATAAGGAAGGACAAGGAGCCTAAGACTCCTCGCCACGCTAGTGCCGCGGCGACACGTGACGACCGCTTGCCTTATTCCCGACACTAGCAACTCTTCTTTTGTAGTTGCTATCTATATATATAGATACCGCTTAACTTGCGTAGCGTCATGGAACCACCCCGTAATACCTTGCGCACGCCTATTAATTAGGCCCAGTTATAAGACCGCACTTTGCCGCAATCTGCCGCAACCTACCGCAATCTGCCATATTCTGCCACGCCATGGAATTCTGCCAAATTCTACTAAGTTATTAACTTCTGCCAAATTCTGCTAAGCCATAGACTTCTGCCAAATTCTGCTAAGCTATAGACTTCTACCAAATTCTACTAAGCTATAGACTTCTGCCAAATTCTGCCAAGCCATAATAGCGCATGGTACGTACCCATTAATTATTGCTATTGTTATATAAGTCTTGCTCCTACTCCCTTTTAACCCAACCTTTAACTCGTATATATAGAGTATATATGTTAATAAATATCTCTAGAGCCTTGTTCGGGTTTACCTTCGTTATTACATCTACTAGGTTGTCTTGGCCGTTAATCCATTAAATCTTAAAGAGTTTTTGCTGTTTATAGGATTGCTAAAGTGCCATAATATTAATTATAAGGCGCTTTTCCTTTATAGTACCAAGCTTAACTAAACACTTATAGAGGGAGTATAAGTTAGTGTATACAATTATAGGGATAACAGGAAGTTCGAGTTAATCTATAATTATCTTTAGGGTAGTTCCAATTGCAATTACCATGTTAACTCCGCCAACTATTCTATATATCTCTAATGCTAGAACGCTTCGAGTGATATGCTTACTTTTAGTTAAGCTCTAATAGATAAGATTGCCGTTAATTATAAAGTTATTCTCTCCAGTAGATTCGTTTGTGATAATAATCTTATATCCCAACTAGGAGCTAAAGTCTTTATTATTTATAAATAATCTATTAATAAATATAAAGAGCTTAGCGGTAGGAAGATTAATAGGCATATAGAGTAGTCCCCAATCTAGATGGTTCATTTGCTAGGAAAGACGTTTATTTAGGGCAAGAACGTCGTCCTTGGTTGGTTCCTAGTGTTAGGCAGCAACAGAGAGATTAAATAAAGCCTTAGGTTAATAGATAGAAGTAATATAAGCTCCGTAAGCATGTTACTCTACATATCCCTGCTTTAGAGAATTAACGTTAATAATATTAATCTTCTTACCTTAACCTTTCTGGCGTAAAGCAATAGAATCCTTATTTAGGGAGAGGATGTATCCTGTTAGCGACTCGGTTAATTAAGGCACGAGCACGGCAAGAGGGTCGCGCAAGCCTATACGATTGGATTGTCTATAAACGAGGATCCAAAGCTAGAGAAAGGAAAGGGGAAGAACAGAAGCACCGCTCGAAGCTATATACAATCCTCTGGTCACGTGATGGCAATTTGCCAGTACCGTTTTCCACCAGCGCCGTAACATTACCCCCCCCTCCGAAAAAGCCTGCCCTCAGGCTTTGTATGTCCGTATTATATCCGTGGGATGTTCTTATCTATATACTTAATAGGTAGCTTATCATCTTCGCTATACTAGCACTCCATTTACTCGTCTAGATACTTTAGGGGTCCTAGATTATTAGGGTATTGGTTATAGAATTCTTTAAGCTTTTAGGGGCAATCTATAAAGTTCTAGGTAGGGTACTAGGTTAGGTCTGGATTATAACCTTTCTATTAGACATGGTATTTCAGCGTTCCTTATACTAGTTTATAGGCTAGTATTTTATTAACTTTCTATTTATCGTCGCCATTAACTTAAATTGGCAGTAGAGGCTTATTCTTTTGTCTAGGTAGTGGGTTATTTATAGCTTTCTGTAGCTTATCTAGTAAGAAAACAGGGTGGACTTTAATTAAGTCTAGGAGTTTAACCTTATATAAGTTGCCTTCTTTATTAAGAATCTTATACAGTCCTGCTATTTTATAGTCTAGCTTATAGCTAGGCCGTTCTGTCTTTTAGTTCTTTGTTATAACCCAGACCTTATTGCCTATGGTAAAGTCGGGCTCGCGCCTGTGCTTATTTGCCTGCTATTCTATTAATTTTTAGGCCTTCTCTAGGTTCTTGCGGGCTACTATCTATACTTCTTCTAAGCGTTTAGTATACTACTGTGCTTCCCCATAAGATAGTTTTTTACGCACGGTCTGTGGTCCTTCCAGTCTCTCCCAGTTAAAGCTTATATAGGGTAAGTATCCCATTTCTAGCTGAATAGGTGCAAACTGTGACGGTGCTGGAGCACGTCACCGGCCATATTCAACCAATTAGGATTTTCCATGCCCGGCATGCAAAATCGCTATTGGCCCGCTTACCACTAGCGCCTTGGCGGCCCTCGCGATATACCTACCTACTGCCCCTAAACGATTCTTCTTCTTCTTCTCCTTAGCTTAGTATTCTTGTATGGTAGCAATCTACAAGCTTCGGTTTAGAAGCATTTGTACGAGCCCGTCACACAAACCCTATAGAGTTATGGGGTAGGGTTGCCTGGGCGTAGTCTATTATGGGTAGTAGTTCGCTCTAGTTGTCCTAAAAGTAGTTAATAAAGGGCCGGAGTCTCTAGTCTAAGTATTAATTTATAATCTCCATCTAACTATCTATCTGGGGGTAGTATGCTATGGAGAGCTTTAGCCTAATACCTAGGATCCGGGTGAACTCGTTCTAGAAGGCTGATATAAACTGCGGCCTGTGGTTAGATATAATAGTATCTAGTAGTCTATAAATTTGGTAGACATAGTAGATATACAGTTAAGCCGCCTCTTTAGCATTAATATTCTTATAATAGGGGATTAAGAACAGGCGCTTGCTAAAGTGGTTAACTAGGATTATAACTATATCATATCCGTTGCGGTCTGTAGGTAACTTATAGAAGTCTATAAAGATATACTGCTAGGGGCGTTCTAGTATTAGGAGTGGCTTTAATAGCCTTAGGGTTTTATCTTGTGGAATTATAAACCTACGGCAGTTGTTGCAGTTCTATATATAGCGGTTAATATCTATAACCATTCCGGGCTAGTAGTAGCGGTTGCCAATAATTCTACAGGTCTTATTTTTTCTGGGGTGGGCCGTAGAGACCTAAGTATATGCTTTAGCAATAAGCTAAGTCCGTAAATTCTGTTCCTCTACCACCACTAGCCGTTCCCAGTGCTTAAGTAGTCCGTTTTTAAGGGACTATAGACTAGTAGCATCCTTTACCTTTGTATGGTACTCCTATAGGGAAGGGGCCGTATGGTTTGCCTGCAGCAGTTTATTAATAAGGTTAAGTTCTATAGTATTAATAGGGCACATTTTGGCCTTTATAGGGTCCGTATTTAGTTCTGCTTATATTTAGGGGTTAAGGTGCTCTGGTTATAGCAGCATCTAGGTCTATAATATAATCTTTATAGCAATCTAGTTATCTAGGTCTTATTTGCGCCTTATAAGGGCATCTGCACAGTTAGTTGCGCTTAGCGCTTATATAATTAGGAAGTGGAACTGAGATAGGATATCTACCTAGCGTACCTACTGGGCCGTAAGGGCCTTTGTTGTTATAAAGTATTCTAAGGCCTTACAATCCAAAACCACCTTAATAGGCTTAGGGGCCCCTTCTAGCTATATACGCCAGTGCTGAAAGCTAGAGATAATAGCCAGCATTTTTTTATTATGGATGTGGTAGTTTAGCTTGGCATCTATTATGGTCTTTAAATAGTATGTAATAGGGTACTATTCTCTATCTAGTTACTTCTAGGAAAAGATACTAGCTATTACGCTATCTAAGGCATTAGTTTCTAGTATTAAGGGCCATTCTAGGTTAAAGTGGGCAAGTAGGGGAGCTGATATTAGCCGTTTTTTAAGCTTATTAAAGGCCTGCCTATATATGGCGTTAAAGTAGAAGGGCTGGTCTTTCCTAGTAAGATGGTTAAGGGGCTAGGCGATCCTGCTATAGTTCTTAATAAAGCGTTAGTAGAAGTTACAGAAACCTAAAAATAATTATGCCCCCTTTACAGTCCGTGGGGGTGTCCACTAGTTAATTACGGCTATTTTTTCTGGGTCTGCCTTAATTCCGTCTATACTGATAATAAACCCTAGGTACTTAGTGCGCTTAATACTAAATTCTAACTTTCTAATATTAGCCTAGAGACCAGCTTCGCGGAGCTGTTATAGGACTTTATAGATATACTCCTTATGTTCCAGTTTATTCTTAGAGTAAATTAAAATATCATCTAGGTAGGCTGTGTAGAAGTTATTAAGGTAGTTAAAAAGTACGTTATTTATATACCGTTGGTATATAGCCGGTCCATTGGTTAGTCTAAAAGGTAGTACTTTGCATTTATATAATCCGTAGCGGGTCTAAAATGTAATAAGATTCTTAGATCCGGGGTCTATCCTAATTTAGTAAAAGGCCTAGCGGATATTAAGCTTTGTAAAAATCTTAGCCTTACTTATACGGGCCAGTATTTCTTTAAGTAAGGGCAGCGGATATTGGTCTTTGTGGGTTATATAGTGTAACAGTGCAAGTGTGGGTATTGAATGAGCAACTTAATTCTAAATCTATGGAAATCAAGTGAACTAAATACATGAAAGTAGACCCGGAACTCCGTAGTCTATGACTCAATATTTGACCGTATCCGAGACATACGAGGGTAGCGTCGATCATGTCTCGGAGCCTCTTAGGCGACGATCTTGTGTCTCAGCGTAGTGCTGGTGAACTGTTACATATAGTTTAGTTTATAGTAGTTAATGCAGAAACGGAGTCTGCTGTTTGGCTTTTTTATAAAGAGAATGGGTGAGGCAAAGGGGACTTGGCTAGGCTTAATAAAGCCCTTATTAAGGTTATTAATAAGATACTGCTTAGTAGCCTATAGCTTATTAGTAGATTGCTAGCGGAGGGGGCTATAACTAAGGGTATTTTCTTTATTGGGCTCAATCTTAATCTTATAGTTGTACAGTCGGTAAGGCGGGAGTATATTGGATGCTGCCTTAGAGAACACGTCCTTAAATTCCTGGTATTAATGGAGTAGTTTCTGTTCTACTAGCTCCTTATCTATAAGCTTACTTTCCCTACTAAGCTGGTTATAGGCTAGGGCTTCCTTGTCTTTAATTATCTAGTTAATTTTATATAAGCTAGTTATAAAGGCAATGGTGTTGGGCCGTTTTAAGTTCTGGTAGAACCCTATGGCACTAATGCAGCAGATATTAACTGGTAGGAGGTTTATAGGTTTTTTTACAGATATTCCGTAGACTGTATTTTGCGGTAAAGGGTTTACAGCCCTCCTTAGCTCTTGTTCTATTTTCTATAAGTTATCCTTTTAGTTTATATATTTAGTATAGTGTCTAATATTTCTTGCTGTTCTTTATAGCTGTATAGGGCCTAAGCCAGCTGGCTTATTACTGACTTCCTGGGTTTCTAGTGCCGGTGGTACAATATTGGTAGTCTGGAGGCGGCGTAGTATATAAACCCGTTGTGAATTAAGCTATATATCTTTCTTAAAGGCCTAGTCCCTATGCATGGCATCGGCCTAGTAAACGGTGTCTATCTATGGCTGCATAAGATTTTCTATTATAATACTAATTTCCTTTATAAAAGAAGGTTTTAGGGGTAGAGTTTTAGGCTAGACAAGCCGTCTACTCCGTACGTCAAGCTGTAAGCCTAAATAGGCTAGCTATTTTCTTTCTAAGATTATATTATAGCTTCCTAAGTCCGTAATAAGAAAGGGGACGTTATACTACCTTTATCCGTCTATACGGAGGTAAATCCGCAAGATAGTTATAATGGGTAGTCCTATCCGTCCGTTATACCCGCGAATAGGAATTGGTTGGGGTAGTTCTTTAAGGGGTATATTTAAAAAGTTAGCCAGCTTTACAGCATACTGTATGTTTATTAAGGCAAAGGTATTTACTCTAGAGTTAGCCAAAGTAAAGATTAAAACTTAATATCTATTGTGGAATAAAGTATAAGGGATAGTGCAGCTTCTTTTACTAACTAGCCAACCTAGATTAATATATAATATATTAATTCCTTTTAACCCTAGAGAGGAGTCTTACTCTAGGGTTCCTTTTTTTCTAACTCT
>Ga0307507_10000782_pt1 | contig 70207 bp, 81 predicted proteins | sample 7_EM_MG_FD_207223 | JGI IMG/M metagenome (GOLD analysis project Ga0307507, IMG submission 207223) | Populus trichocarpa ectomycorrhiza microbial communities from riparian zone in the Pacific Northwest, United States - 7_EM | ecosystem: Host-associated > Plants > Roots > Unclassified | place... | reverse complement strand
CTCTCTTTGCTTTTGCTTCTTCCCTACTAGCTAATCTATCAGCTTACACCCCCCCCCACTCAAAAATTCCTTCATCATCATCCCACTTTCAACGAAGCAACATCTAACCAACCCCCATCCTAAACTAACAAGCAGAAAAGCAGAAAAGGAAAAAAAAGGAAAAAAAAGAACCTTTATTCTAACTCACCATACGCGCAAAATAAAGCAAAACAAGCGTAGACAAGAATTGAAAGCAAGCCAAATGCCCCAGCAAACTAGACTGTTATACATCCATCCCTCTCCCTTCTCGATTACCCACTATATCCGCCCGACATCATGTATTCATTTTCCCTTCCGATGAAGCAAAGGCAAAAGAGAAATCTAAAAACTCAAACCCGGAGACCTGGTCGAAAAAAAAGGAAAAAGGAGGCAATCTCTAGATAGAAAGGCAATAATGAAAGAGAAGTACATACTCAACAATCGCAAAGTAAAGTCGAGTAAAGCAAAATGGGAAACGAAGGGGATTAAGCAAAGGAGTCTGGGCCGCGGTGGCTCTTGCCCTTCTAATGCGTATGCTCCGATGAAGAGGTAGGGTTAATGGGGACAAATGGCGGAATAGGCCAAGGTGATGTCAAGTAAGGTCAACAAAAAACGAAAAACATGAATAAATCAAGCGGGATCGCGACCCATAAATAAAACTCGAGAAAAGCATAAAGGGGAGGAAGAGAAACAGAAGAGCTTAGCCAGGCTATGACAGGCTACTCCTCGGCACCATTCTCTTTGCCATCACCAGCCTTTTCCCCACCCTCCCCAACCTTCTTCCCTCTTTCCTCAGCCTTGAGCAACATCTTGGCAACAATCTCCTGAGCCTTTCCTTCAATCGCATCGCCGTCCTCGGATATGGACTGGTCGAGGGCGAGCTTGGTATTCGCCAACGCAAGAATTTGCTCTTCGATGGTACCTTTGCTGACCAGTCTATATACACTGTTAGTGACTAAGTGGTCAGTGGAGGGGAGGGGAGGAAGTGCCTAATAATCTCAACTTCTCTGGTCTGACCCACACGATGCGCCCGGTCTGAAGCCTGCGCGTCATCATGCGGGTTAAAACTGCTATCGAATATAACAACCTTATTCGCACAGGCAAGATTAATGCCGAATCCACCAGCTTTAGTACTGAGCAAGAAAGTCATGATATCCTCCTCTTCATGATATTGATCGATCATATCCTGTCTCATATCAACCGGTGTCGATCCATCAATTCTAAGGAATCCTAATCCAAGAGTTGTCATCACGAGTTCCAATAAGTCGAGGACTTGCGTGAACTGGCTGAAGATCAAGACTCGGTCGCCCTTCTCGCGCATCTCCATCAGTAGCTTTGTCAATGCCTCAACCTTGCCGGACGCCATCCATTCTTTTCGCTTCAAGGCGTGTTTCCCCATCGTCTTCGGGTTGTTTACACAGAGTTTGTTGAGCTCTAGGTCGTTCATGACTTCCATGTCTTCGAGGACAAGTTGTTGGTTGCAGTCCGCGTAGATGTCCTCTCCGAGGATTGCGTTGCTCATCTGGAGAATCTTTGCATCTGTGTAATGCTTTCGAAACAATAGCGGGTGGATGGCAGCCTGACGAAGCTGCATCATCACATTGGCGTTGGATTTAGAGGCCTTTTTGCCGGCGGCTCGTGCTGCGATTGCTTCTGCTGCTAGATCGAGGTAGTTTTTGTAAATGGCTTCTTGGGCTTTGTTCATGACACAGTATTCGACGCGGCTTGTCTTCCCTGGAAGGTGTTTGAGAACCTACGTAAATTATTAGCATAATTAGTGGAGTAAAAAAAAAAGGGCATATCGGAAATAAGCAAACCTGTTGCTTCTTCCTTCGCAGCACAAATGGTGTCATCATCGCACGGGCACGTTTAATCCTCTGTATGGATAATAGAGCACTATTCGACGCCTCGTTGTCGGTAGTTTTGGCCTTGTACTTGAATATGCTTGCCAAATCCTCACGTTTCTCATTGAAAACCTCTGGGAGGATAAATGCTAGAAGAGAGGCAAGTTCTTGCAAGTTGTTCTGAAGCGGTGTTCCGGTTAGCAATAGCCGGAAAACAGCAGGCAGTCTCATGAGTGCGTCGTAACGGTTGGATGAACTATTTTTAAGGAGATGCCCCTCATCGTAGACACAAACCTTGGAATGTCAGCATACTGTATTTCAGAGAGGCAAGAGCTTACATTAAAGGACTGATCCTTGAGGAACCTCTTGTCTATCCTATCACCAGTCGCTAGCTGGTATGTGGTAACCAAGACATTCCAATCTTTCCGCTTGCACAGAGAAATACGCATCTCAGCTCGTTCCTTAAGAGATCCATAGTAAGGTTCTACAACCAATGCTGGGCAAAATCTCTTGAACTCGCGAAGCCAATTCTCTGTGGATAATCGTCAGTCGCTGCCGTTACTTGTCCCAGGCCAGAAGCACTCGAAAACAGGGATTAGAGAAATATGCGGTAAAAAAAATCAGTGTCTGAGTGCCAATACAAAATATGCCCGCCTATTTTCGAGTACTTCCAGCTTGGGGCAAGTACTGGTAATGTTCGAACGCAGGACTAGGCTTACCCAAAGTGGAGGAAGGAACAACTACTAAATGGGGACCTTTAATCCCGCCCTCTAGCAATCTCGCAAGAAACGCGATAACTTGGCAAGTCTTTCCAAGGCCTAATCAGTGTAAGCATATTATACTTGTGACTTCCAGAGGAGGGGGGCGTACCCATCTCATCGGCTAGGATGCAGCTGAGTTTCTTCTCATACAAGAGATTCAACCAATTAACACCAACAACCTGGTAATCCTTAAGGATGACGCCTTCCGCCATGTTTTTGGGCTGCTGCTTGAAGAAATTGCCAATTTGGTTCTCCCTCCTGCTGCCTTTTATTTCATCACTATCGTCTAAAGAGTCGGTAGGTGTGCCAATAGCGGAATCCTTCAACGGTGCAGCTCCAGAGTCAGGACTGATATCTAGGATTTCAAGCTCGCCGCCGGCTCCGGCGGAACCGAATATATCGACACCCCATTTCTTGATGCTCTCTGCGACAGGTTTTCCAAGTTCTTCAACCTTTGCGATAAGAGAGTCCACAGCATCATACCCCCTCCAAGTTTCCAAGCAAATGTCGATAATCTTATCTCCAATAGCGCGAGTGCGCGCTCCTCTGGGCCTTTTCCCTTTGATTGGGGCGACATCACTTGTGACAGCGCGGACTTGGTCGAGAGAGCGGAAGGGTCGTTGGGAAATAACAATCTTGACAGTTTCCGCAGCAGTACATGATATGTCAGAGAGCTCTTTCAAAGTACATGTATTAACGTACTTTAAAACCTTGTCCTCGAGAGCTCGTTCCTCGTCCGAATTGCCATCGGATTGTGCGGCCGAGTCGGTGTCATCATCAGAATGGACAGGTGCAGGTGGCGAGGACGATACCTCTCTCGAAGAGCCCTTAACTAGCCGTCTTCTCGGTTTGGCCGGGGGCTCTGGTGAGGCGATTACCTGGGTCTGTGCCTGTGTAGATGACCATTTATCTCTAATGGTCCCTCTCGGGGCAGCTGCAGCACGATTTGATGTCTTCATCTGAGCGACCTTGCCGGCAGGTTTTTCATCCCCGGATATGGTAAGATCAATGGCATCCTCATCACCATCGTCCTCTATGAGCATAGCCATTGCGTCATCGTAATTTCCCTTTTTCTCCATGAGAGCGTTTAAAAGCACTCTAATGGGCTTCAAGGGAAGCACGATTGACATGCGCCTAACATGATTTTGATACTCCTTGTTCTCGATCTCGGAGACCTTGATGTCAATCCCTGAGTAACCATTGGCTTGGTTGCGAGGGCGGGAGCCCGCAATAGTAGCGGTGCCAGAAGAGTATGTGGTTGTTGGCCTCTTAACAGAGTCAAGTCGGCCCTGAAAAGGTATATGCGCGCTTTGGGGCTTAGCCAGCGGGTTGTAAGTGAATCTTTGGACAAAGTTGCGCATTGTAACGGGAGATTCTTCAACCCTAGTGGGCGCCTCAGATGGTTTAGCGCTATCCCGGCGGCCACGCATAGCGCTGACAGAAGGTACAACTTTGCTGGCCAGTGCACTCCCCACAAATGTTGGCTTTATATCATGGTCTGATCCTTCATCTGAGGATCCGCCAAGATAGTGAGGTCCATCGTCAGTCAAATCAACACTCGCTGCTCCATTGGGCTTTGAAGGGTAAAAGTCGAAAGGTCGAACAGAGCCATCGGGTTGAAGAGCGGCAGAAGTTGATTTCGCCTTGGTGAACGGCTTCGTCCTGACCGGCGAGATAAGCTCCTCTCGAAAAGGCGACGATGCCGCAACTTGAATAACGGGAGGAGCCGCCTTGGGAGTCCTGTTGGGGTCCAGCAGCTGGGTAGGCTGCGTGACGGGCGAGGAGGCGACCAAGAGCGCAGATGGTGGAGGAGTAGCTGCCGTCACACCGTTTTTCTGCCTATCAAAATAGGAAGAATTCAACGGGAGAGTAGCAACTTCACTAGAGGCAGTTTCATCCTCACTAGCCAAGGTCTCAGTGTCAAGCCCATCTATCTTGCGGCGCTTTGGGCTGAAGTCACTCCCAGGGCCGAAGGGGAATAGTCTCCCACGTTTTGTGGGGGTAGCTGTGATTGCGGGCAAAGTAGCCTCTTCAGGAATAGGCAGCTCGTTAGCAGCGGTAGTCGTAGTATTGTTCGGGATGGAATCCATCCTCCTCTTTTTGATGTTAGCGGCGGAAATCAAATTTAGGGCGACTCAGGTTTCTTGGGCAACGTAAGGAGGGGAGTCAAACGCACCAATATTAAAGAAAAGAAAAGGGTTAAGGTTGAATATGGTGTTTGCCCAAAGTACTGATGCCGTTGATGGAGGATGAGAAAGGTTGTAGGGAAAGGACGAAGTTTTTTTTTCCCACTCCAGGTCAGGAACGTGGTGAGTGGATGGATGAGATACCGGTAGATCTGTAATTATTGATAGAGAGGGAAACAAAAAAACAATCTCGTAGTTAGGTATCGTGACCCCGAACCCTCAATATCCAATGAGTATCTCGAGATCTCTTTCAGGAAGTTTAGATTGTGAGGAAGTCGCGCCCGGATCTCGACGACAACAGCAGCAGGCATCAGGAGGCAGAGAACAACGATCAGGACCGTCTGGACGCACCAGGACGCACCAGGCGCAACCAGGCGCAACAAGAGAACCTCAGGACGCGATTCTTGCCAAGACTATATATAAGCCATCCTTGTTGCAATTTACTCCCCAATCCGGTTTAGTCCAAACAGTGCCAATCTTTGTTCAATACGATAGCTTTCCCATCATAACCTACAGGTAAGTCACCCTACAAATATCGGGAAATAAACATTCTTGCATTGCCGTGTTCTTTGTCAATTCAACCATTCTACATCTCCATCTGGAAAACAATGGCCACCAGAAGATCCTTAAAGGGAGAGAAGATAACCGAGAAGGAAGAAACATCTACCATTGTTCCTGGCGCCAGCCCTAAGAATGACACCAAAGGCCCTGCTGTTCCTGGGTGAGCTATCCATCTCGTCGGTGAGAAGCAAAACATAGCTAATCGAGCATAGATCTGTCATTGCAAAACTTCTCCTGTTCACTCTGGCAATGGTTGTTGCTCCCTTGGGTTCCTATTTCTTGACAGTGGACACCGTGTTCAGTGGTACGTCTCGCACGCAAATCCCCGAAAACACCATTAACTCGTGCAGGAAACACTACATTCGCTGGGGCTACGGCAGCGGTTGTTGCGAACGTTGTCTTGATCACATACGTCCTGGTAGCTATGGCAGAGGATACCAGGGAGCAGGAGGAAGCGAAGAAATCACAATAGGGCAGAAAGGTCGATGGGCAGTCTATTACTTAATTTTAATTCAACCTGCAAGGGAAAACTATGGGAATATTATCAACATGCCGAGGAGTTGGAAGATTTGTGTCGAGACACCGAAGTCTATTTCTTTTTATGTTGTAATTTCAGGATTATATTGCTTCTCCCTTGTGCCCGTCAGTATGATAGCAAACCCCTCGACAGGCACCGTACCGCACCGATAGACTATCGGCGAAAATAGGTAGAGCAAGTGCTGAGATGTACAGTAATCTGGCCGCACATGCTATACCCTCTCGGTCACCTGACTCACCTCGAACGCCACAACCACGTCGGAACGTTGAAAACGTTATGATAACGTCGTGCTCATATGTTTCCCCGGATGTGCACAACGTGATGAAACATACAACTACCGGTACCACTAATCCATTAACTTCGTGCTAAAGAGCCCTTCCCTCGTCCCTGAGCTTCGTCCGATAAATTCACCAAACGATGCTCAATGCAACCTCCCTTTAATCACCACATAACGCTGTACGAGTAGACTATCTATCCATTCATCGAGCGTTCTACAATATTACACCACGATAAATACATCATCCTTTCATAAATCACAATTCACTTCCAATTGCTCCCCCCGTCTTGTTGTTCGACCTGTAATCTTACTCCTTTCGTTATCAACCCACCCCCCCCCACAACACAGCCAATGCGATAACCCCCCGCTACCCACCCACTTCCACCGAGCGAGTGACCCGCTCGAAATGAGTGACCTCCAACGTTCCTTCCAAAAATCCAAGCTTGCAAGGTTTCCCCTTGAACCGCCAATGCCTCTGAATTCACACCTGGGCGCGCTCGACGAAGTCGACGATGAAGAGGAGCAAGATGATCTAGGGGGAGAAGAGAACGACATGGATTCAAGGACGGATACTCCTTCATCTCCGTGCTCATCAGCTTCTTCAACATCTACTATTAGACCATTATTCGCACGGCCGGAGTGTGTTTTCCCTCCTTGCTCAATCTTTTCCTATAGATTTTAGTTACCAAACGGGCTAATGAATGAACGAAACAATTCAGACCCCGAAAGAAAGCCTCACTAGAACCTCTCCCTTGGAACCAATACTTTTCCTCCTCCCTGTACCTCCTGCACGAGCCCACATCCGCCGTCTTTCATGCCTACCTAACCAGCCCTACTAACAATGGTCCTCTCTTCGTAATGCATCACGGCGCCGGCTCGTCCGGCCTCTCATTTGCCTTGTTAGCCTCCGAGATTCGCAAGATCCTCCCAGCAGCCGGTATCTTATCCTTCGACTCGCGCGGGCACGGCGAGACCAAGACCCCCAACGACGGGGACCTCAGCCTACCCACGCTTTCGCAAGACTTCGTCACGGTAGTGGAGCTAGTGAAGGAGAAGTGCGGATGGGGAAAGATGCCGGATTTAGTCCTTGTAGGGCACTCCCTTGGCGGAGCAGTGGTAGCGGATGTAGCGATGGGCGGAGAGTTGGGCGGGAATGTGCTCGGGTATGTGGTTTTGGACGTTGTAGAGGGAAGCGCTATCGACGCTTTGCAGAGTATGCAAACCTACCTTTCCACAAGACCCTCGGGATTTACCTCACTAGCTCAAGGAATCGAATGGCAGTTCGTCCCCCACCCGCCCTTCCTTCCTTCCCCCTTCATACCTCCTCCAAAAGCTAACCTACCCTCCTAGCACCCGCTCAAGAACAATCCGAAACCCAACTTCAGCCCGCATCTCTGTCCCCGCCCTCCTTCTCCTCTCCGACACAGCACCACCAGAATCATTAGGAGATTCCTCCCCCTCACGTCCCTGGCGCTGGCGCACAGACCTAGCAAAGACGCAGCCATTCTGGCAAGGCTGGTTCGTGGGACTTAGTAAGAAGTTCCTGCAAGCCCGGGGGGGCAAGTTACTCATTCTTGCTGGGACGGACAGATTGGATCGAGAATTGATTATCGGCCAAATGCAGGGGAAGTACCAGCTCGTCGTGCTGCCAGAGGTGGGCCACTTTTTGCATGAGGATGCGCCGGGGAAGACAGCGGGGAGTGTGAGTTTTTTTTTCTTCTTTTCCTTTCACTTCTTTCTTTCTTTTTGTGGAGGGAAGAGGAGAGGCTAATGGACGAGGTTGGTACGGACGGGTGGGAACAGTTGGTAGAGTTTTACAAACGAAACGACCGATCAGCATTGGTGCTGCCACCAAAGGTTTCGGACATGTACAAGTAGCCGTTGGACCATTATCCTCTCCCACAGTCATAAATCTATACTACCAGGCAAGACCACTAACGCACACTCAACCTCCCTCTCCCTCTCTCTCAAAAAAGCGAACACCAGAGTAGAGTACGGTATCCCAACCGCATAAACAAAAAAGGGAAGAAGAAAAACGAAAACCAAAAATCTACCTGTAATCACCTAGATGATCGAATTGGAACAACAACATGTACTTTACTCTAAACTTAAATCTCACATTATATATCATTATCATACTATTGTTCGTGGACAAAATTAACCGCGCATCGACGAAAAGTGATAAACTTTGGCCATGACAACAACACTCCCCCACCAACCCCACAAATTGTTGAACCCGGGAAAAAAATAATTGTAGAATACATAGTGAGTATTAATATTTGAGCTAGAGAAAGTTTCTTTTGGTGGTGTTGAAAGTGCAGAGTGATGATGGGAAGAGATGCGTTGCCATCGATCGTTGGTCCGCGGCTAATTTTGTCCACGGACAATACCCTTAGACAAAACTTGACTCCGCTTATCATACCGTTGGGTTTCTTTCGCGCGCGCTCAGGCGGTCGGTCAACCCCACGTTCAGCGACGCTACGCCATGCCGTGCGATGATACGGTACTCGGGGGTGGACGTAAATGATGAGAGGGACAGGGGTTCGAGATGTCAAAGTTTTTCGCCCTTCTTAGCATTAGAACTACCAAATTAAATCATTTTTTACCTCTACGGTATCGAGCGCCCGGACTCGAAAACCCCTGTCCGTCTCATCATTTACCCCCATACCCGAGTACTAGTACCTAGAGTGACCACCGGCGGCTCCCGAGATAAGGTAGGAGTGACTGATATCGTTATGCAACTATCGATCGAGCTGGCCGGCCGGCCGGCTGCTGCACCGTGCTATGTGATATGGTATCGCAGAGCGCCCGCATTTGGGGGGGTATTAGTCATGGCGGGCGTTCGTTCGAGGTGGCGAAGAGAAGGGACGAGATATTAGTGAAGATAATGGTAATGAAAAAAGAGAGGAGCGATTTGGGATCGTAACGAGCGTGTCTAACTGCTAAATACCATGATTTAAAAAGGGGGATAAATAGAAGCGGAAGAGACATAAATAAATAATTCATCCAATCCAATAAGATACAACAAAAGAAAAAAAGCTCTGTAGAATAACCCATTCCTCCATCATTACTCATTAAAACCACCCCTCCCTTTCCGTACTATCCACTCCCCCAACAACCCCGCTACTTCCTCCACCCGAGAATCTTCCTCTTTAGCCTCTCGGCCAGCCCTTCGTTCTTCTTCTCTGCCCCCTCCGGCAAGTGCGCATTCCCCTCCCCTCCCCGCCCACTATGATACGGTTCACCCTCGTGCGCAGGCACCCTTGCCGCACCGGGCACTACGTCCTCATCCATGCTGGGTCTCACTGGGTCTAGTCGCGGGGAACCGATATTGCCGGCGCCGCCGCGCTAGTAGAAGTTAGTAAAGGAGGAAGTAGAGGGAAAGGGGTTTGTACACCCGCGCTGTAGGCGCCACCGGCAGTGGTGGGGTCGCCGGTGCGGACGATTTCGCCGTCGACGTACTCTGTCGAGTCGGGCCCTATGTTGCCCGTGCCTAGGGTTCGGTTAGAGTTGTAGAAGGGGAGGGGGAGGGGAGGGGGGGAGTACCGCCGCGGCCGTGGGAGACTCCTGAAGACATGTTTGTGCTGCTGGTGGTAAAAGTATAGTAGCGTTTACTATGATGCTGTAGAATTTCGAAAGCCAAAAAAAGGAAGCAGTAGCAAAGTAAAGTAGAGCACTGCTCTGGGGGGGCCTCGTAGTTTTAACTTTTCTTTCTCCGTCCTTCCTCCCCTCCCACATGACGTTGTGTCACACCATGCTAGGCATCTAGGAACGACACAATACGATACAAAAACACCCTTATCTAAAACCCTGCCATGCGATAAGCCCCCTCCCCATGAGAGAAAGGGTTTTAATGACAGATACCAACCTGTCAAGCAGGCAGGCCATTATCGTCCGATTCTTGGCTGGTTTGACGTGATCTTCTCAGTCATCGTATGCCTTGTTTAGCTCTTGTAATTGGACTAACATACACATCGTCGTACAAGTGTGCGGCCAAGATCTAACGCCAGTCGGAGAGAGAAGGGGATGCAGTGTGACAATAGCCCAGATGCTCGCTGGCCGATGGTCGATTGTATGGCCCAAGTTGGGGGCGGCAAGTTGGTTTCTAGGGAATTTTGGTGGAGGGAAGGAAGGTATTATCAAACAGGTACGGTCATACAGTGCACCAATACTGTCGGATCTCGCCTAGGGTATTAGGCCATGCGGAATATCGATCTTGTGGAGTTGCGGTGTGGTCAGTTCTTGCATTCCCAACCCCCAACCCACATGTGCCGATATATATCATATACCGTACGGTAACGGACGGAGGTATAGCACACTTGCAAGACAGCACTCGGATGCTACGATATGAGAGACTCATCGTGTAAGGCGCCGGGAGGGGCAATGTGCGGGACAAGAGCGGTCTTAAATACATCATCAATGCCATCTACCGGTATACGCGTCCCACAAGAAGTCCGCGCACTTTGGTCGTAATCTATGCTGTGACCACTTACAGCCCGAGAGTACCGGTACTGCACTAGCACTCGTGCACCCGATTTCAATCACGCGGGACCTCAATCTACCAAACCGGTATAATACTTGTGGGACTCAGCGAGGACGGCTGCAGTATCGTGCAGGAAAGAAGGAAATTTCATTTCGTATTACTGCTGCAAAACTATCGCCTCTACGGGGGAGAACTCCAATTTTTTGTCTCAGAATACAAGAAAATGGCCTTTCTGATATGCAGAACAAAACGGAACGATGCGCAAGACCCCTAGGAATCATCGGAAATATAACAAAAAGGTTGCCTTATGAATTGGTGGGCATGGCTGTGGAAGCCTTGGTCGAGATTGCATCGGAGCTTCTCCACAATCTAGCATACAGTTCAGTCAGTGCCGCTCTAGGAAAGGCTAAAGGCTAAAAACTTCGGGTGTACGCACGAGGTAACAGTCTTCAACTGGGTGTAAAAGTTGAGTCCCGACTTTCCATAAAAGTAATTTCCACCCTGTCCCGCGATAGATCCCTTGTTTCCGGTGAAAGAGAACATGGGCAGTGGAACGGGAATAGGGGTGTTGATTCCAACTTGGCCGGCCTCGATGTCACGCTGGAATCTGGCTGCGGTAGCTCCGCTATTGGTGAAGATAGCGACCCCGTTACCATATTTATTAGCGTTGATAAGGTCAACGGCGTCCTCGAATGTGTCGACATTCATGCACACAAGAACCGGGCCGAAGATTTCCTCGGTATAACATTTCATGTGAGGCTTGACGTTGGAAATGATTGTTGGGGCAATCTGGGACTAGTCAGTGGTGTATGGGGATGGTTGGGCTTAATTACGTACGAAATTTCCGTTGGGGTATTTCTCAGGCTTGTACCCTCTGCCATCCAAGAGCAATGTGGCGCCGTCATCGACAGCGCTCTGGATAAGGCTCTCGATTCTCTCCTTGGAGTGCTTCGAAATGACCGGTCCAAGATCAGCACCCTCCTCAAACCCTGCATTGACTTTAAGCTGCTTCGCCTGCTCGACCATATCTGAAAGCCACTCCTGGGCTCCTCCAACAAGCACTAAGGCGGAAAGCGCCATGCAACGCTGCCCAGCAGCCCCGAACGCAGCGCCCACGAGTGCATTAACGGTAGCGTTTCTATTTGCATCAGGCATGATGCTGAGAACACATTTAGCACTCAATTCGCCGTAGTTGATCTGGGGGCATACCAGGCATGGTTTTTCGCTCCGAGATTAGCCTGTACACGCTTTCCTTGTTCAGATCCGCGAGTGTAAATGTACTTCCCGGCTTTATCACTACCAACGAAGCTGATAGCCTTGATTCTAGGCTCATCGATGATAAAGTTGACAGTCTTGGCGGCACCGTGAACAATGTTCAAAACACCCTCTGGTAGGCCAGCTTCTTTGGCAAGCTCTGCAAGAATCATAGCAGCGCCAGGACTATATTCTGTTAGCTGCCGCTCCAAATTGGAATAAAAGATAAGACAGCCTACTCTCTCTCGGAAGGCTTAAGGATCAAGCAGTTACCGGTAACTGTGGCGAGAGGAATACACCACAGAGGAATCCTGAACAGTTGTTAGCCTCAATCTCAGCAATCCTGAATTAAACTCATACATTGCCGGGAAGTCTGCGCTCCAAATTAGCACAAAATACTCGCCTTGACATCAAAAGCAAACTTACTAAAAGGACAAATCGCCGAAACAATTCCCAAGGGCTCCCTATAACTTCTGGTCTCCATATCCTTGGCGACCTCAAGCACCTCACCAGTCAATTGAGTAGTAATCCCACAAGCGGTCTTCACCGAATACAGTTAGTAAAGGCTCAAACCAACCTAATTGAAATAATAACACATACTTCAGCAACCTGCAATCCCCGCAGCACATCCCCCTTAGCATCCGCAAAAGTCTTCCCCTGCTCGAGCGTAATACTAGCCGCAAGCCTATCCCAATTCTCACGAATCAACGCAACAAATCTAAACATGACCTGTTGCCTGGCGAGTAAGCTAGTAGCCTTCCAACCCGGAAAAGCCTTAGCAGCTGAGTCCACCGCGGCCTTCAATTCCTCCTCAGTGGACTGCGGCACCCTCGTAACAAGGTTGTTGGTCGCGGGGTCGTACAGATCTATCCATTCTGTAGTCTTCGAGTCGACAAATTGGTTGTCAAGAAAACACTTTGTGTCCACAGGAGAGGCAATTTTGTCGTGGTTCGTTATATAGGATACTGCACTGGAGTATCTGGCTGAGCCATGGAGAGCGTATTTCTTGGTTGCCATTAGGTATTTTAAATTCTGGGGTGAGCGGATTGCAGTGCTGGAAATGCGGGGTCTAGCTGTAAGGAGTGTGCGGGTGAATATTCGTGATGCCATAGCTGATGTATTCAGGGAGGCGGGGAGGTAGAGAGGTGGGGGTAAGGGGAGTAGAGATACAGGAGTGGTTTTAGTGCTGATAGGCAGAATAATGGAAACTCTACTAAGACAACAACCAAGTACTGCACTCGAGAAGTGTATAGAGAAGGGGAAAGGGGATAAGAGTGAAATTGAGGGATGAGTGGAGAGAAGGAAGGAAATTGTTCTTTTCTTACAAGATTCCGATTACCGGGGGAGCTAGATAGATGGGGAGGGAGATTGAGCGAACAGGACAGTTAGAAGGTGGGGGGGGGGGGGGGGGTGGATGAAAGCCGAAAAGCTGCCGCTGCTGTCGTATGCCTTGTAGCTACCTCCATAGTGCCCGCAATTCACCCATAGACTACCAAAACAAAGAGAGCCCTCACCGATCCTACCGTAGGGTTAGGTATGGACTTGATTGTGGGGTAAAAATCGGCCACCACGTCAAAGGTATGTAACGGCCATCGTCGGTTCTAACTTTACTTTTATAAGTTGATTGGGTACTTTGGAATACAAAATTGGTTGGGGCTAGCATCTTGCACTTGCTCATTTGGTTGCTATTTCCCCTTGTGGCGCTCTTCCCCGGTTGGCGTCGGCTTAGCTCACGACAACCAACCTCCGCCGATCTCCAGGCGGTTCAGCCGTGAGAACCCCCGTGACTGACATAAAATCGAAGCTATCCCTTCACTAAGTTTCTGGCGTATCTTTCGTATGGTGAAGGGATCCAATTGGAGCTGCGTTTTGTTGGCGTCAAACACGTATGATAACCAAAGCGCCTGTTCCAAATCACCAGATCTAGCTGCTTAAGCTAGTTTACCGAGTGACAGCGTGTGCTCTAGTCATCAGGAAAGCTCACTAGCAATACCATGAAACTGTTGGAAAAGAGATTACGTATTGGCCACGGGACTTATCGTACTTGCCCTATGCTACCTCATACCGAGGTTGCCCTGTAATGTTTGCTTCTTTGTCTGTTACCTTAGTTTTTCTCTTTCTCATCCCTCTTCCGGGGTTCTTTACACTTAATTGCAATGCGAATATCTTGCATTCGGCGATATTTCCAACGGAAACTCTTGGAATCCGCTATCAGATTATTAGTCGAAAGTAGCCCGTCTTACGATAGGTTCAGTTTGGTAGGGTAACAGAATCGTGAATGCTAGTTGACAAGATTCAAGACGCCTAGTGGACCGATAATCTTATATTGTCGGCAAAACGCTATTCCTTGGGAGCTTCTGTCTCTGAATCTAGGGATTATAGGGTTGGCAGAGATGAGTTAGTAGATTTCAAGAGTTCTTATAGCACGGCAAAGACATATTAAACAAATCCTGTAGCTCTCTATCCGGCCATCCTCTACTGGCGTGAGATAGTAGCTAAGGACCAAACTTAATGGTGAACGAAAACTTTAGAACACAGTGCCCAAATGGTGCACTATGCATTAGCTTTCAGTCTTTAGGGCTACGTGACGCTCTTTTTCCCCCATATCCAAAGCAATACGGTACCTGTACCTCCTAACCAGAATATAATCTCCATATGTTTCCGGATTACAGTGCCAACCTCGTGCGGCTCACTCCAAAAAAAATCGAATAATAAGAGATATAGAAAAAGAAAGGCAAAAAAAGTAAAAAAATATGACTGTGCAAAGTATTGTTGTGCTAATGAGAAACGGCTGGCAACTCCCACCCTAAATATCACTGTCGTCGAAACATTATCATTTCCGGCGCACTAGCTCACCCACCCTCTTCTCTAAAAGCGCACGTCCTTGAGGGTCATTCCAAACTTCGTGCGGCGAATGGTCCATGACATCCCAGGCTACCAAATTGTCTGTCAGTTCGGTCAGCTCTCTTTGACCATCATCCCATCTTTTGTCCGCCTTTACTGCTTTTCCAGAGCTCACGACCACAAAGGGGATATTTCGAGGTAGAATAGCGCGTGCAGCAACGACCTCGTTCCTCGTGAAGGTCGTTGCTACAAGGTTTTCCTGAAGTTTTGCTTTGATTTGTTTGGGATTCTGATAGGAAGACCGGCCGATCACACGGTCGTTGCGTGAACGTCCTCTGAAAATTGCCCCCATCAAACGATCAATCCCGAGGGGACTTATGATTCCGCGTAACCACAAAACGAAGCCTCGACTAGCGGACCCTATACGCTCAAGTTGGGACTCGGGAAGAGCGTCAATTAGGAGCAAACTCTTAACCTCTGTGGTGTGGCGGGAGGCAAATATACGAGAATAGATGCTAATCAATTGTCAGTTATAAATCATTCCAATAGCGAAAGAGAGGATGTATTTACCCTCCAACGCCGTGGGAAACCAAGACCCAGGGCCCATTTTCATCGGCCCTCGAAAGTGCCTCGGACAGGGCATCCACAGCCATGCCCGCCGATAGAGGACTGGGAGCATTTTCACTGAAGCCCATGCCAGGTCTATCCCAATAGCAATAACGATTGATCGTCTTGTTTTTGAACGCATCCCTTGCCCAACTTTCGAGCCCAGATCCAACGGGATCCTCCCCTCCTTCCAACAAGACGGTAGTTGTTTTCTTTCCACGGCTATCTGTTACATCACCAAGGCAAAATATGTGGACCTCATACTTCTGGCCGTCGACAAAATATCTCGTTCCGGGGGGTGTAAGAGATAAATCGCGAGCACGAATTATCAAATTTCCGGTGAACAGGATAGTTAGTGCAATAAAGACGATGAGGATTATGGTAACGGCGAAAACGGAAAACCATTCTTTCAGTGATCTCCTTGTTTCCCTGCGCCCTGTCAAGCGCTCCTCCTCTTCAACCTTGCCGTACTCGACAACGCGGTCACAAAGGACCTGCCGAACCGGTTACATTAGTCTAGCTTCCCACCACCACCAGCACCACTAGATACCCAAAAACAGCGATCCGGATCAGAAACACGGGAAGGAGATTCACATACAGCCCAGGCACTGACCAAGGTTGCCCCTACGACGGACACAATTCCTACCCACCCCTCTTCCCCACGGATACGTGGTACCGACAAAATAATAATGGTGTCGACTAAGAGCAGGATGGAAAGTGCAATCCAAGAATATTGCTCTGATCTAGAAGGCGTAACGTAAAATATGAGGAGAACCACTAAGCTTCCAGTAGCAAGCGTCGTATAACTAGAGGAATACGTTAGCGACTGGTCTGGGTCTACTTAAGGGAGGTACTGACGCAAAATCAAAGAACCCACTGCCCCGCGAGTGCATTGCTGGCGGAGTCACAAAGGTAGATATCAGAAGAAGAATCCACCATAGAGAGGAGATCACCAGGAGAACGAGGGAAACCCATCTCAGTGATCTCACAGACAAAAGATTGTATGGTGTGACGGCCGGATCATCCGGATCGAGACGGCGTTGGCCTGCAGCAGGAGGCAGCAGACTGCTCCTTTCGTCAGGATCTCTAAGTCCGGGTCTATATGAGGATTCGGCGTCCCCATCGTCAGCCTCATCATCGGGCTTTCGGGAGCTCCAGAGTCCCATTAGCTAAGATTGGTGGTAACTGAGGCCAAAGAGTTTTAATTTCTTCTGGTTGAGCAAAGATATCGTCCGGGGGGGTATTGCCTATGGAGAGGGGGAGAATGCAGTTGTGAGGGAGAGGGAGGAGTAGCGTAGGGTGCCAGTAGGTTTGTTTGATAAGGAAAGCTGGATGGCGAAAGGTGATGTCATGGGGTGTCATCGCTCGCTGGATAAACCCGAGTGAAAATTACTAGCAACCGAGGAAAGCAACACCTGTATCGAAATCCTCTGAGAACTGCAATAGGCTAAAGGCGCGGGTGGTCTTGCTACTAGACAAACGACATGGCGGTATCAATCGCAGCCCGGAACGCTGTATCCCTCTCATAGGAATCGTCTGAGTACTAGATATTTACGTGAACTACTCGAGCACAAGAACCATCGGACACTCGGCGCAGGTATTAGCGGTGTGCCAATCTGTACCGCCAAAGATTGAGATCTACAAAGTTTTTAAAAGAATAAATTATTAGTATCCAGATTTTTAACTCTTATATCGAATTTGCCCCTAGTCTGGGAGGTGGGGCCGTTTGTGATGGGAAAGAAAGCGAGAATACAGGTTTATTGTAAAAACCCCATCTATCGTCAATCAGCCGTAACCGAGTGATCGCTGCTGATATTCCCAAATCGGGACTAACATGGTTCATCCTGATCAACACCACCACCACGTGCGATAAGATAGTCCGGTTGCTCAACCCAACTTAAAATGCGCTCGAGTACTTTAATTGGACGTCTTCTCTATCATACGGTGCTCGATATATTCCTATCTCTACTACTTGCGTTCTCCCAGTGCCTCAGCTCGAGCACTCGACTTGCCTGAGAGTCAAGTAGCATTCGGAGATAGCCTTTAGCTCGGGCTATTTGCTGGCCTGGGTGGCCGGCCTGGGGGTGGCTATTCGATCCAATAAGTTGAGAGCAGGATTAGTGATTCCGGCTTTCTGTCAGTGATTATTACTGTACGATGGTGGCTCTAGGTAACTCAAGGGACTCGGAGGAGAAATTTCCCTCTCCAAAAATGCGAAACTCTACCCAGCAGAGCAGAGGAAACGTCAAGGATATCAATAGCACCCGCGGAAGGGGTGGTGGTTCGTGAATCAGGATTTTCTCCAAAGCCCCTTCGCCCAGAATCTGCTTTGGTTAACTTCAGCTGGTCGTCATAGTTGTGTCATAACCATCGTCGCCTCTATTCTCGACCATGACTACTCGATATTCGATAGACCGATTGTGCCTGTGGCGAGATTGGCCCCCTCAGCGAGATTTGCCTTAATAAGCCCATGCCAAACCAACTGTGATATGCTGATTGGTGGTTGCGAAACTATCTCGCCAAGGGGGTCAATCTCGCCACAGGCACGGTCGGTCTAACCATTTACGAGTAGATGAATCATTACAATCTGCTATAATGAGAAACATCGTCTTACCGTCATAATTATAAGAGCTTGGGACCGCCTCACTACTCCTGTCCCTACGATTATATGTAGGCCGTGCCTAGCACACATACACTTAAGACGAGTAGGTCAAAAGCAATTCAACCACCAGATCATTATCCATCGGGAAGCCGCCCCATTATTCACCCCCAGGCCAGTGCTACCGTTGCGGTGCTAAGGGTGTAATTTGTGGACATTGGGTGATTAAGCTACAAAGCTAACCTAATGTTTAATCTAATTAATAGTGGAATACCTATCATAGTCGCTCAAGCTCTAGAAATCTAATAATTAAGGGATCGCCACTCAGCATTTATCCTTCACTATCCTCGGTAAATAAAGCACGTTTTGAAATAATATTATTATACCGTCCGCCGGAGCCCGTATACTGCAGGGATTTTTCCCTGTAACGGCCGTTGCACAACCAGCTAACGAAAACGCCCATGATGTGACTTTAGCTCGGCCAACCCCATTCCTACAATTGATGGCCCGTACTGATGCTGCCTCTCACCCAGGCAGCTTTTGATACGACCAAATTCTGGACTAAAGGTCCCTAACTTGGTACGAAAGCACAGCCCAAGCAATTGCTCTCTTCCGCTTCACGAGAACCATGGAATCCTCGACATGCAGGCACGGTTAAGTGCCTTCACCAGACCTCATCATAAGTTCCTCGAGTATCACTATTACCTCCTCTATCCTTCATTTACATTCTCAGCTATGGTGCCTTCGACGTTTGCCATGCCGATAATGTTACTGTTTCCAACCAGGTTAGAGAGGCTTAGGTTTCTCCTAACGGGTTATACACTTTTACATGAGCCCAGGCTACTGGCACGGCAATGGAAAAAGTACCGTATTCATCCTGTCTGCAGATTCGTGTAGCTGTAGCTAGAGATCCAAATTTCCAGGGGAAGACCTGACCAACGGCCTCTTTCTCGATTGTTATCAGCAAAATGACGTAGCGTCACAAAAAGGGGCTGGCTAACAGGGCCAAAGCAACGCCCCGATATCACTAGCGTGCCTCGAAGGTCTACCGGCACACGGCACCTATGTCGGCCGGGTGGCGCTCTCGCCTGTCCCAATGAATGCAACTTTGTGACAGCTCCTTCTGCAATGCGCAAGCCACAGCCCAAGCAGTGAACTATCGGGTCAGGACAACTACCGTACCGGTATTCCACTCTCTTCTAGGGTACAGTACTTGTACTTGTACTCGAGTACCCTCTTTCCATCTTCTAAACTTGGCGTCTGCAGGGTAATATAATAGCCTCGGGGCTAACTCCTAAGAAGCATAAGTTAGTGTGGGGGCTCCCAAGGAACAGCAAGCCTGGCTCCGCGTTGCACAGTACGGTACCGGTACTCGAGTACCGGTATCATGCACGATAGATGGAGAAATAAAGTCTGTACCACAAGCAAACAATACGGATAAAAGGTTGTCCGAATAATCGCCACTAGGCCTAGAACGTCGAGAGCAGGAATCCGGCACCCAGCCGCCCGCCTGAGTAGAGTGCTGCACGATCTTGGTACCGCACCTGGCTGCACAGGCACTACTCGAGCAGGGAATCGGCCTCACCACAATGAATAAGAATACCTATCTCAAGGTCACCTAGAGTGGCATTATTGAAAGCTCCCGGAGGGCCGAAATATTCCGCTGAGGCCACCGGTATATGTCAACAGTCGTCGTATTATTATCCCTTTTCCACTACCAAAATTTTCTTTCTCACGATGCTCAAGCATCAATTACTCTACCCTCACCATTCCTCACTCGATATAACTACTGATACTGTAGCACATTCCCACATCAGAGGCTATCACAAAACTTCGCAGCCAACCACCTCCAACCCAAAACCAAACTTCGCCCCACCAAGTCTCCGCGCGGCCCTCCGAGTCCACCAACCGGAGGTAGCACAAACCGCGGGTAAAAATATGACCATCACAAAGTCTTTTTTTTCGTATTTCGAATGTATGATATTATAAAAATTACGTGAGCCGGTCGTATATTGGAGTAATACCAGGGCAAGCACTAGTACCGTACAGGCACCTGCAAGATCGTACTATACATGCCATGACTTTTTTTCAAAACTCTGCATATAACGGCCTCATTTGCCCACCTCATAACGCCAAGGGCTTAAAGCAAGAGGAGTGGTTAATCGTAGGAAGGCGTCTTAGCGCAGGCACCGATACCGTACTTAACCAACGGTCACCCGGCAGGTATGCACATCCAACCACACCCACCGCCTACATCACCAATCTCTTCTTTTTTTCTTTTTCTTTCTTTTTCTTCTCTAGAAGAATCTCGGGTTAGCGGCAAACAAGAGCCCGAAGTGCTGTACCACATTCTCATCCTCTTCTCCTCTACAACAACCGGCTTTCTTTCCGCCCGCCCCCCCCGTTTATCCGATACTATGCTACCCACCTTGGCAAAAGATTGCGCAACACATGTTAGCTCCGCCAATTATCCCACAGCAACCGTACCACGAACACACCCAGATAAGGCTAGGCAGAGCCTGGCTACCACTCACCCAGTGACTATGCCAGAGGAGTAAAACTTAAGCCTATTGTTAAGCCTTCCTTCCTTCCTTCCTTCTTACAAACAACAACCGAATAAGGTTCAAGATGAAGAGGAGGCGTGAGGAGCGTTTCTCACTGCCAAGGGAAGTGCTCAATAGCCTCATAAGTTAAAATACGAGGCTATAGTAATTCTGCTTGGTCGTGGCACTGTTATAATACCAATATCGTATCTACATGTCTCTACTCACTTATACGGGTCCATTGTGATACAATACAACATCTCCAAAACTCAAATGCAGAACAACAACCCTCCTATCCCTCATTCGCAATCTCAAACCTACCACACCAACCCCCACTTCCCCGCTTTCCGAATACTCGGGTTGCGCACCACACTATATATTCCATTCCATTCCACGAATTTTTTTACATTTTTATTTATTCATTTATTTCCCACGATAGGTGGATTAGATAGATAGAGGGATAACTTGAGACCCCTGAAGGAATGTCCAGCAAAGCCCTGTGATGGTAGAAGGGTGCGAGGGGGTGTGGTGGCACTAGCACTATATATCATATCATCATAGATCGGTAGGTAGATGGGGTGGATAAGGAAAGTTTGGCGAGGAGGTGATGAGTTGGGAGTTGTAGGCGGTAGATACACTGCAGGGGGGTGGGAATGCAGTGAGGGGTGGAAGGTGGAAGGGGGGGATTCGATGGTAGGCTAGCGCGCTGCATGGTTGTCTGCTTCACCGTTCTGTACTATGTAGTACTGTGCTGTGCTGTGATTACTACCATGCTCCTCAATTCATAAAGTATCTAGAAATCCGGGCATGGTTCGCATCATACCGCTACAATATCATCGATATTTAGACCCACTCGGATCGAAAACTGCAAGGTAAAGTGCCGGTAGCCTGTCGTCTCTGCTAATTTTCTCTCAATATCAAGGTCATTCCCTTATATCTTTTTTTAGACGCTCCCTGATGGCCTTTCGTCATCTCTCTATGAATGGACAGACACCAAGCCAAGCCGAGATTTTAGCGCACCTTATGGGATGACGAGTACCGCATTCTAGCTGTGCGAAGGGTTCCCCTCCTCGCGGGCGGTTAGATCGGATGGCGCTGCTCCGTTAAAGTGATTTACACTATTGACAGATATTTTCAAATTCTGACGATGGCTCTGAGAGAGGACGAAAATGAGATACAATTCAGTGGGGTAGGATGAGGTGAGATAGTGAGGTAAGGTGAAGACCCCCAATGATCAAGTAGGCCTAACTGATGGTCCGTCGAAGTGGGTACTTTTTCCCACTACTTTATCACCGTGCCAGTAGTTGCGTTATTACTATGAGCAGTGTACTGTACCATCAAATCCTCCGCTAGGCCGCAAGTGGAGCCCAGAGCCCTGCTTGGCCTAACCCAATCTTCAAACCTTTGCTCAAGTCCCGAACTCGATACAGCACTATGCTCGAGTAGACCAGGCACCACTATTTCAATATCTGGCGTTTGAACTTTCCTCTTGTCCGCTCTCAAGTCCTATAGTATACAAGAACCCCTGAACCGGCACGATGCCTAAAACACTTTGATCTTCCTGTGCTAGACGCTCGGTCGAAGCACTAGTAACCCAGCACAGTGGTAGAATCTCTCTTGAGAAACAAGTCTGTCATACCGTACTGAATTTGGGAAGCACGAGGGAGAAACAATCAGATGAGTCGGACTAAGTCACTCTAAGCCTACGCCTGAAGGAGCAGCATCTTTTTCAACGTATTACAGTATATATATAGATGTCCTAAAGGTTGCGAATCCCTTTCTTTTTTTTTCTCAGTGATCTCTGTTTAATTAGCACTTGGCAAGGCACTGAACTTGAGGGTTCATACCACAATACCGGCAGTCCAGTCTGGTGCGGCCGAGTTGAAGCCAAGCACCTAGTTTTAGTAGTGATCGACAAACGAATAACAAGCCTCGGATACATCTGACCAGATTATTACCAGCAGGAAATAAATGCTCAAACCAGTTATGCAGCCAAGGCCGTCATGCATGCCGTACCACAAGGACGGCGGGATTTTCCCCCCCCTCCCCTCAGTCCGCCTAATCCCTGCACGGCCACTAAAGTACTCGTACGCAGTAAAAGATTCCTCCTTAGAATGGGGCTCAAAGGTTGTCGTGCTCCGATTGGCTACTGTTCCGCCAAGCATGGTGAGTTTAACTAAATTGCATCACATATCTTGGCATTCCATTGCCCCCCGTCCCATTAGTTCGCCAGCCCCGATTTCTTCAGACCAAAACCTTCACCGCGTCCCCCCCTGTGAACGCTGCAGTTATTACGCAGGGAGCAATAATTTATTCGGGGACTGAGCTCCCTTTCTCAACCTTTTAGCCTTGGCACGGTCAGGGAATTTACAACACAGGTACCATACGGTACCGTAAAACCTCTCGCGATTTCGCCATCGAATTATCCCTGCAGATCGCAGCTTCAGCCCACGACAGGCTTTGTCTGGCAAGCAGGCACTAGTCTAATCCTTCCCAAGAACTTTTGCTTTCTGGATCCCGGGAGTGGCGGCCTGACGGAGATAGCGAATCGAAAGGGTTTTTTACGACAATCCACGAATCCCGCATCCCGCTCACATGTGTGCCACCTACGCCTGGTTAAGTGACCTCTGTCGATCAAAAACATGGGCTTCCCCATCATCATCTTTTGCTCTGATGGGCTACCACGGCAGGGTTCGGCTAGGATTGGCTGACTTGGGCATTCAACGTGCTTATAGTTAAATGAGAAAATGTTTAAGATATCATCGATTGCAGGGGTGTAAGTTGGATATAATTATCACCGCATACAAGCACCGTCGAGAATTGGGCCTTGCCCACACCAAGACATTGAAACAAGCGAATAATACTGCGGGAAATGGTAGTGGAAATAGAAAAATAAAAAAATAAAAAAATAAAAAAACATCACAAATAATTTCCGGGGTTCCTCTTGCCTTTACCGGTATATTGGCTCAATTATTGGGGTTATCCTAGGGGCTAGTCTAAATATTTTCGGTATGGTGTCTACCGGGAACACCCGAATGTCTTAGGTTACGACTCTAGCAGTTCTTGCTGCTCTCGGCATCGAAATCGAAGAGTAGTCTACTCAGGCTTTTTAGTGAACAAAAACGTTATTTGAAAATGTTAAAACCCCCCCAAAACAAGTACATACAATACGCCCAACCTAAGGCTCTTTTTTAGTTAGAGAGGGTTGAAAAACCACACTTCCAACAACGAATGCGCCTTTGTACTTGTATGGGAGGGGTCAAAGTTTACCAACGGTATGCAATAGCATGATGTGTTGAACATACCGTCCCCTACAATCGATGATAGCCTAAACCTTTCTCAATTTTGATATGTCTAAGACAAGCACCGTGTTTGGTCCCCTCTGCCTCAGCTCACGTTCGTGATTCCGGATGGTTTGGGAAAACTGGGTACAACAACGTATCAGACTAGCTGGATTTTTGCTTTTACTCGAGTTTATGAGTCTACGCGCTCGGTCGAGCGCTGTCAGGTGCAGTCAAGGGGGAGAGATATGTATCACTTAGTCACAGTTCCCCGCCAACAGCCTGCTCGTTCTCATATTATGCGGAGATGTCGGAATGCGAAATCGGCCCCTGCTTCCGACCCATTCAAGCCGTTCCGATCTCAAATTGTACGGTAGGTATGTTTCTGGAGCGGAAGGCTCTTTTGCAAGCAAAAAACGCCAGAAACAGATTATCCAGAAACTCTGATGCCGTCTCGCACGTGGTCTATTTCTTGGTTCACGGCGCTGGTTTCGGCGGTTATCCAGCCGGAACACGCATTGTATCTCGTGAATGTCACCCTGTTACCCGTATCCATTGCTCTCTCCTGAACTCGGGAGAGTCCCGTCCTTGACCCACTGACCCTAACAACAGGTAAGCAGGCTCTGCCGGGATAGCCTCACCATGCCACCCCAAGATGTTCAGGGTTGCTCGTCGATCAAGCTAAAGCTCAAGGGTCCCTAGGGATTCTAGGGGATGAGACGGCAACAGGTTGCTTGGAAAATTAGTTGCATTAATCGTGCCAAGGTGGTGGCGTCCACCACACCCCGGTCGCTCAAAAAATCGCGACTAGGGGCACTCCAGAGGAGTGCCCGACAGCTCAACGATAATTTCATGCTCAACGATAATTTTCAATTTGTATGTGAATTTAAGAATTACAGACCACCACCAAACATTCTTTGATGCTTTAAATGTCCTTTTGGCTTTTTTATAAATTATTTTAAGCCTGTGCAAATAAGCCTCCTACTTTTTTTCCTCTCTTTTACCTCTCTTTACAGCAGATTTTGCTCAAAATCACTTTCACACTTAATTCACACCAAAGTCCCACCAAACGAAAAAAAAGTTGTGAAAGAGAGGGAAAAAAAGTGGAAGACTTATTGGCGGACAATTAAAACAATTTGTGAGAAAGCCAAAAGGATATTTAAAGCATCAGAAAGTATTTTGTTGTGGTTTGTAATTCTTAAATTCACATACAAATTGAAATTATCGTTGAGCATGAAATTATCGTTGAGCTGTCGGGCACTCCCTTGGAGTGCCCCTGGTCGCGATCTTTTGAGCGACCGGGGTGTGGCGGACGCCACCACCTTGGCACGATTAGTGGTCAAGCATAGCACTTGATAATTTGAATTAGAATGTGTTATCCAATAGAGTACCGATTATGCCAATATCAGCACCGCAAGAACTGTTATAATCGAGCCACACGCTAATACTTCTAGAAATCTTTTGTCTAGATGGCTGGAGGAAGTCACCTCGAAAAAAAACCGACCCTGAGTCCTCCGCTGAGACTAATAAAATTTGCCGGCACCAGGCAATCCCAACGTTCTGGCGTGAAGTTCAATTAATCTAGTTCCTATACCGTATCATAGTCTAGGCGCTACTGGCTGGAAAAGCCGCTACCGGCAATGCGCTCAAGTGCTCTTGTAAGGTTACCGATACAATTATGGGCACAATCCTGGTGCCAGTGCTCGAGTATTATCATCCACGGCAGCCATAAACATACCCGCGGGCGCATTAAGAGGACGGTAAAAAAAAAAAAGTGGTATTATATCTTCGCTACTTCGTTAAAGATGCCTGAAAAATTATCACAACGCCTAGAAAATGATACATGTAACACATCCCAATTTACCCTATTTAAGCACAGTAGCGCCCCGTTATCCTAGATCTGCAGTTATGCCAGTACTCTCTTCAGTGCCCTTGCAGCCAGGAGGTCAGAGAATCCTGCTATGAGGGGCATTCAGCCTACTGTGCGCGAGGGCAATACGAGTACTTGTATGGTCGCAGCCTCAGTGGTTACTTTTGTTTTCTAAGAAGCAAGAGGTTTTTGTGTACCAGTGCTCTGCTCGTACTTGAACTCTGTGGATGGTTAAGTTGAAGGAGGTTTAACCTCGCTTAGGGCTTGAAGCCAGCTTATCCCGGGTGGGATCAACGCCACAGTTCCACAACAACGCAATGACAGATACCGTGCTCGTGCAGCGCCGGCATTGTACTCGAGCACAGCATGGCCTCGTTCATGTGGTACTGCGTAATCCGCCTGACTCGTTCAGACATCTCAGAGTTCTCTCGCACACCAGTTGCGCTGCGGCAAGTAGTTACTATAGGTAGTGAAAGAAACAGATAAAGAGGTGTGGATGTATAAATTGGCGGATCCCGTCGAGGAGTTCAGCAGTAACTGTTTTAAGAAGTGGATGACGATTTCTGATCGTGACCATCCTCAGCTGCCAGTACCAACGCCGCTAAGAGATATCTTTTTGGGCTCAAATAGCTTTTCCTTGGAACAAACCAGGTACAGAGTGAAAATTTTCAATGTTTGGCCTCGGTGATTGGGGGCGCTAAATATGATCTGAATAAAGATTCGTACGATAGATGCCGGTACGGCAGGCTATCAATGGAGATCCGCTTGCTAGATATCCGTACCGGTGCGGATATGCAAGACCGTTGTAACGTTGATCATTGGGCCTGAAGGGGTGTGAGTATGACAAGGATTACTGAAAAGCATTTGGGAGTCCTCACCCAAGTGCGTGGCTAGAATCAGGCTATTGGATATTTGCACGGGGATGCAGAGGCAAACCTGCAGAAAAACAAGTAACCTATCTCGATAATCGGTCGGTAATATATATCACCTATACAGCACGAGTAGAGGAAGGTGTCTTCAGCTCTATTCCCCGCCAGTTGCCCGCGGTTTTGGAAAGACAGAAGTTTTTGTTCCCAGATGATGCCTTAGAATGTCGAGGGTGCAAGGGAGTCGTTCTTGACAGAGAGGGACAACCTTAAGAATAGCATGGTTGCCATACCCTCGGTCGATCAGATCAGCTCTCCATTGTCAGGCAGTGCACAAGGAATATAGTGCGATTGCCTATATGACACGACTTCTGAGCATATGCACCGTATCATATCCTGCTGCACATGTCTATAGGAATTCCACAAGATACTAGAGAAATCGCCCGTCCCACGAGGGGGCCATAAAGACCCTCGGTAACTATTGTTCAGACACCTCAGATCGAGGCAGTCATCATTAGGCTCCTTCCCCCCACCCTCAGCCCCTTCGTGTCACCCACAAAAAATTAAACAGGGGAGAAGTTACCGCGAGATTGGTTACAACACAGGAGAACAGGTGCGTGAGAAGACTGGACGAAGGGAAGGTGCTGATACTCCGCACAGCAGATGATGTAAATAATATATTTAGAGGGTTGCCACTCCTGAACACGGGCAATACTGTTACGATGAATTAATAAACCTAGGCTCTTCCGGCCATGCGTTAAATCCGATTGATCTCGGTGATGGCCGCGAAGTAGAAGACAGAGAACCGAGGTTCGAAGTAGTGAATACCAGATTCATGAGTGGTTGTTCCGTCGACATCAGCCCAAGTTGTTTAAGGCACTGGCATAGGATGCGCTGTGATGAACCCATGAGTGAGATAAGGCCACAAGCACCTCAAGTTGACCGTTGATAGTGTACATCATTGGGCTTCCATATCCGTCTGTATTTGAGGTTTGTAGAGAAAACATATGTAGAACGGATCATTGGTACCATACAATATCGCAACCATTGGAAGTTATGATACCCCGTGATCTTCAGAGCTCAACGGTGCTTAATAACGACTAGGGTACGGTGCCACGCCAGCCCGGGTGCTGCCCTGCCGGTATTTAAAGTGGGCGCAAGAAACCCTCAGCATAGACTAAGCATTGTGCAGCCTATTCCTTCCATATTCCAATTGGGAGACGCGAATACGGCAGTCAAGGTTCGGGGAGCTGGTTGGCTTTTTTGTTCTCGGAAGAAAGACACCAGAATATAGGTGTTACCTGACCCTGATCTCCCAGCAGTTCCTTGCTCATGTGGACACCAAAATCGCTCAGGCAGTTGTGGGCCTTTTTCCTGAAACTAGTGCCCGGCCAAGAAGTTCGAATCTTTTGAGTTCCAATTGTTTTCTTGGATAAAAACGACCCCGCCATTAAGAAGCTAGAGTAAAGGGTACACTCGCACCCCGCTATCCCGGATGGCTAGATTTCACGAATTCCGTACGGGACAACGGGGTATCCGGGACAACAGGTGAGGTTTTAGTGCAGGGGAATTTGGAATTCATAGAAATTCATACGGATTAGCGAGGTATTCGGATTATCGAGATCCGGGATAGCGGGGTGTGAGTGTAAGCATCTGAGGAGAGTGTGGTGATACGGTGATACTGAGCTTGTCCGAGTCCCGAAAATCCCCCTGGGCTTCTTGACTATCACGGAATTCCCTGCTTAGGTACGGATTGTGGAACCCCCACCCAGCGTTAAGCTTGCCATACCGGTAGTATCGGTACTTGCAGAGCATAGACGAATCATGCAAACAAACAGCCACCACCTTTATTCCCTAGCACGGTGCCACTGTTGGGCGAGTCCGTGCACTAATCAATACACTACGGCAGCCCTGGAGTGCACAATTTTTGATCCATCTCTCATGGTTCCTCCTATTTGTTCGTTTATCTTGAGACTACAAAGAGCTGAATTTAGTGGGACACCGTGGGTCATTCGCTGATTATTAAAGCCTTTCCTTACCCGATCGGGCCCTTCCTTCTTTCCACGGTCCGGGTCCTCACGCTTACAAAAACTGACAGAAACTCACAAGTTGCTGATCCCTTGCAGGGCTTTCGGTCCCCTCTCTAATGGGACAGGGATATATTCCTTAGCACAGCACAGAGAAGTTGCAAGGGACGGCAACTGTGGGAATCTCCGTGCCATTTTCACCCCGCCAGTGCTTTTCTTCGCGAAATACTATGCAATGCAGGCAGAAGATGGGAGTTTTTTTTTGGAGTTTGATCCTATTATATTATCCTAGCTACACCATGGATGGGCACTCTCTACTCGAGTAATGAGGACGAACAATTAATGACTTGGACTGAGCTAACCATAAACTAGCTTTGCTCGCCTGCGGCTCTCTCTCTTCATCATGCCCTACGGTAAGCATTCTGCATGAAACATTATCACAAGTGTCTCTTTTCTTCATCCACTGAACCCACCCAATCCTCCACTCATCCATCCCTCCCATTCACCACAATCAGTATCCCCCCTTTTCTTTTGCATTTCTTTTTTTTATTTTTACCCCCGTTACTGCTCTCCCTTCCTTTCCTTTCCTTTCACATTCCCTGCAGCCCAAAAAGCAATGGCAGTACTTGAGCAGGATTTCCCCCGTTCACCCATCTAGCTGCCAGTAGAAAAAACGCGTTGTCTTGGACACTCTTGGAAGTAATGGTGTTCTGTATAATACGATAGATATGATGTAGCGATTATATCCCCTCACCCGTGGCACAGTTCCGGTAACCTGTGTCCCGCTTGACCGAAGCAACATAGCCACCCAATGCAAGAACGAATTTAAAAAATTGATATTTGGGAACTTTATGCCCCAATCTATTAGATATTATTCTTTTTATGAGTTTTTAAAAGATTTCCTGCATATGGAAGCTGCTGCTCCTCCGTGTTTTGGCATCTCCTGAGCAAGATTTCATTGGACACAGAAGTTATCCCACAAAGCATGCAAACCCGCTGAGAAAGATGTTTAAAATCAGCAATAGGGCAAAGTAAGTATTCAGAACCCAATTTTGAAGTCAATGCAATACTCAATAATGGAAGGGTACAGGAAAACTGGGTGTCAGTAAGCAATTAGGAACCTGGCTCCTAGTTCTGCAAAGCAGATGTATTATGGTGTTTCTCATCACAGCACTCGAAATGCGAGCATTTCTTTACTGAAGCATAATAAATTCAGGCATTACTCAGAGACACCAGAAGATATAATGCAGAGGACCAATGAGAGCCCTATCTGGTTATCCTATCAGGTTATTTTTATTTATTTTTTCATTTATTTTTTCAAGAAGCTAAAATGTGTTGAGCTTTCACAGTTGTTATTTGAAGTGAAATGATCGAAATTTGCATCCATTCCTATGAGGGGACAGGAGTTCACCGATCACATTTGTTGGACTCAATTGATGGCGTTAAGAGTGCTCCTTGATTTAGCCCCCTTTAAGGCTTCGAACTACCCTTTTATCGTCTAGAGATATATCTTTTAACTATTCTCTACTCGAGAGTCGCCCTCGTTTTGGCACTTTGTACCGCTTTTTGTTTTTAAAACGGTACGGCAGTCCAACAAGTCAATGTCCGAAAGTAGAAATAGTGGCTTTCAGCATTGCCGGACGAGGATTGCTCGAGCAGATCGCTTTTGGCTTTCCTGAGCTCCGCACTCTCTGGTTTGCTGATGAGAGAAAGATCTGCCTGCACCCGCACCCTGCACCTTGCAGCCCCCCACCTCCTTTAGATATTTTGGCGTCCTTTCGCAGCGAATAGGTCCATCGAGTGTGCCCAAAACAAGTGCGCCTTGCTCGCCTCTAGCCAAACGATTGAAGCGATGACGAGGATATCAAGTGAGAGTGAGCAAGAGATTGGCTTCCTGCAAGATCTCATACTCAGGTAGGGCTGTCAAGAGCCTTTAAAGCTCCTCTCCCTCTAAATTCGTGGCTGGTTTAAACTACAGCGTATCCCTCCCCTCCCCCCCACCCCTCCACCCCCCATCATCCCCATCCCTATCCCGCACAAGCGCATCACACCATAAACACCCCTCCATACAAGCACTTTTCAGCCCTTTCTGGGCACAACATGAGCGCAAGACCACCAGCAGCAGCAACAGAAAAGAGCTCCGCATAGCTTTACATACACTACGCGTGTGAATTGGTAAAGGTATTATCGTGTACAGTATTAGTACTCAAGTATCTCACTTGGCAGAAATCTCCCTATATTGCTTTGAACGCTCATATCGATCTGTCTACCTGGCATTGCCCTGTATCCTGCCCAAGGCGTCTCCTCTATTCTTGCCCGTTTCGGTACGTTTATGTTCGCCCATTATCACCTTAGGAGATGAGGAGGTGAAAAAGAAAAAAAGGGAAAAATAATAATAATAATAAAAATATACCACACACTCTCTCTTCCTTCCTTATCCCCCCTTCAACCCCCTCCTCCTCCTCCCCTACAGAAGGCACTTCGCCCCCTTCAAATCCTGGCAAGGCGACTTCCTATTCAGAATCAACTTAACCATTTCATCCAGATTGTCAGTTGTTCGCCTCGGCCCAGTGCGTCACATTGATCTACGCGCAGGAACTCTTGCTGCAGATAGATCACGGGTACCACACGACTAGAGCTAGAGAGGTGGGGAATCTTAGGACTTTCTAACTAGTGGGTGGGTCTCGCTGGCACAGAGGACGGTACTTATAACTGATCTCGAAAACAGCACTGTGGCCTTTCTCCCGGTTCCGCTTCCGCTCTCGAATTGGCTGCTCCCTAAATTTTTGGCCCATCTGTCGTACAATTGCACATCCTTTTTGCTTTAGATTCACCGTTTCCTACCTTTGAGCGCTCTGTGAGGAGAAAAAAAGAAAGGGGGGAGAGGGAAAGAGAGAGATAAAGGGAGGGAGATATATATATCGTTTATTGTTAAGCGAGTCCTTCTCTAGGATCACAGCGATATACTCACGATATCCTTGACCACGTTCACTGTCTATGTTAAGTCAACAGACACACGTCGATTCTGTCCCGCGGCGACTATTACCCCAGCAAGCAGCGAGCATGCAGCAAAGTATCAATCTTTCGCCGACCGATTTAGGCGGGGCAAGGGAGAATCATCGGAGTAAGTTCCCTTATCTTATTCTAGCAATCTATATTGATTTGTTCTGTGAACCTATATAGATTATGTATTTGTTGATGAACATAACCGTCACAAAAGGCTCAAGGGTTAGTAGCGTGCAAGTTTTTTTCTTTTTTTCCCCCCATGGGTTGGTTGTGAGTTTCTTTAACTAAATGGACTCTAGTCATGCGAGCGTGCGAAGGGTGTCGACGCCGTAAGATTAAATGCGATGCTGCGACAACGAATACCTGGCCATGTTCGGCCTGCGTCCGCCTTAAGCTTCATTGTGTGCCCCCTATGGTACAGTATGATCGTGACTTTGCGCCAAGCCAGCCCCTGGAACAGGATGGAAGCGGTGAATTTGACAACTCGAGCGGGAGTGGTGAAGAGGAGATGATTTCAGGGCATCTCGTAGCCAGGAAACAGAGCAGGAATACATTAAACTATCACCCTAGAGGCCATGGTGCTTATCGAAACATTTCGCCACCTGAGCAGCATCATAGCACTTCTCACGGTGCTCCCCCCGCCATCGCTTTTTCGGGTATTCACTCTGGAGACGACATAGAGCCACCACTTTCAGGAATGCATTTCCCTACTCCGGTCTACCAAACACAGGCAGTGATGCGGCCTCAGGAGCAATGGCCAGGCGATACTGAATATGTATCCACTGCACATGTTAGTGGGGTCCTAGGACAGCTCAAAATAGACGATAGCGGTGTTGGTATGTTAGGCTGATGCGAACATTAACTTTGGGGTTGCTTTACTAAGTTAAAGGGACAGCAAATTACATCTCTGCTCAAGGTCGAAGGCTAGCCGAAACTCCCGCCTACGAGCCATGGACAGAGGAACTAGAGCCTAACCCATCATTCCTACCTGTGCAACATGATTTCGCCGTTAGAATTCACCAGGAGGATATGCCAACAGAAGATGAAGCACAGGAAATGTTCGGCATCTTTTTCAACCACATACATCCTTACATACCTATTGTGAATAAGGCAGCCTTCTACCGGCAATGGAACACTTCCCGTGACTCGATATCGCCGCTACTATTAGAAACGATTTTTGCTTGTGCCGGGCGACTGACGACTGATCCTTCAAAAGGGCTAAAATGGATGGGCATGGCAACGAGTGAGAAGTTTTCATAAACCCACTAGGAGCTCAGATATCTAACTTTGGACTAGGGCATGTTGATTGCTTTCTTGATGTGCCACGTTTGAGTACAGTACAAGCATTATTGCTACTGTTAAAGGCGCGGGAGTCCGCGCCGCAGAGGGGCTACTTTTTCCGTTCATGGATGAGCGTCGTCAGTATTATTGCGATGGCTCGCGACCTTGGTTTGGATAAGCACCACGCGTTGCACAAACAAGGGATTGGATGTGGCGAGAGCACTTTAGATTGCATGACACGGACTAGGGTTTGGCAAGCATGTTTTGTATACGAGCTCATGATCTGTGCTCCGCAAGGTATTTTTCTCATTCCTCAGGCTCCGGGGTTATCTACCATACATTTGGTTGACATTTAGGGCAGGGCGTGACATAATGCAGTGCAACCCGGATAGCATCGATTTGCAGACACCAATTGCGTCTCCTGATTGTGATGAAAATGAAGTTGCTATTTATGAGAGTTTTATTTACTTTGTTTGGCTTGTCAAAAACATTCGAAGGATGAACGACGTTCACGCTAAACTGAAGTCAACGCCAAACTGGAGAAACGATCCACAATTCTTGGACTCTGGATCTGGGCTTGACGCCTGGGCCTATAAACTTCCAGCGAATTTACGGGTTAATGTTTCGACGGACCTTGCACATCCGGGCCCTCAGGTAGACTCGCATTTCACGGGTAATCTCCAGATGTACTATCACCTGACTCGTATTATGCTCCATCGACCAGCCCTGGCTTACGGAAAAACGTTTTCACTTGGCGGTGAATGGAAAACCCATATGACGATATGCACGAACTCGGCAAAGTCTATATGCAGATTGGAGGAAACTGTCTTTGAGCAATATGGGATGCTGGGGCTACAGTGCATGTTGAGAGGCGTAAACTTCACTATCTATACATTGCTCACTTGTGCAATGATACATTTGGTAGATACACGCGCGACGAGGTGTCGCTCCTCCATGTTCCAGTGCATTATACTGACAGGATACAGATTGCTGCTACGTGCCCCGATCCAGAATTTAATCATGATGCGAAAGAGTACTTTACAAGAACCATGCGGATATTAGAAAACTGTATTGACAATTCGGCCTCATCTGAAGTAAAAGGACAGATTGAGACCCTACGTGAGGCGTTCTCGCTCGACGTTAACCGGCCTTTCGTTCTTAACCCAAATTTCCCCTTCTATCCTGGTGTTTCGGGACCTGTTGATCCAAGTATTACTCGCGCTTACACCCAAGGAGAGGGCTCACACCCAACTCTTGCAACGGGCCCAGTCAATTACCCCACTCATCCTCTCTCGCCACCACATTCAGCCGGAGGTTCGGAACCAAAAGGAGAGTCACCAGCAGCCGTACAGTCTTTGGTTATGTTAGCGGCGGGTCAAGGAGCACAGAGCTCAGCGCCAATTGTAGACACATTAGCATGGAACCCTTCGCGATTATTCGAGTTTGCACCCCTATCTCACGTTCCATGGAGCTGCCCCCATACTGACAGGTGAACCTAGCAACTGGAATGCGGCATTTGGGGTCAATGGGACGGTATCAGCTGCAATGCCACAAGCGCAGATGGCAACTCATGAGAGCGGACTGGTGGATCCGCTAGGCGGTGGGCGCCCACCTTCATCAAGCTCCTATGTTCCTGCAACTGTAGGAGTTTCGAACTCATTTGTGTCCCCCGGCATGTGGCAAGACTCTGTTGCCGCTGCTGCTGTGTTTAGCGATTCCCACAAACGCCCATTCCCATTCGGTGGAGAAACCGTCTGGCATCCTTCGCCGTCGACAGGTCGAGACCCTGTATCCCCGCCGGCCTTGCACGCTGATGCCGGAAGAAGTAGTCGTTAATGGGGGTGGCGGGGGGGGCATGAAGACTATGGCGATATACAAGTATATCGTATTCAAGTATCATGCAGGCTCGGGATCGGCAACAGGGATTCTCCCATCTGATCGGTGGGGGTTATAGGGTCGGATGGGAACGGTTACACAGGCGGTGCGAGGGTTAAGTTAGATCTTGGTTCGCGATTTTATTTTCACCCCCCCCTGGTGATCGCGGGGGGCAAGGAATAGTTCCCTTGGTTTTATTTTGGGGCGATCTTCTACTTTACTGTGGGTTGGGCTTGCTGACTCTTTCTTGATCTTTACTTCATATTCACTTGATATCTGGGGACTTTTGGATCGTAGATATATTTGTACAGTTCGCCACTTTCTTTTCTTTCTTTCGTTTCTCAAGCGCGTCTGCCCCTTTCACTTTATACCACTTTCTTAATTTGCACCCCTTCCTAGCTTCTCTCTCGTCATATCAATCTTTAACTTCGTTTATTTCATTTCTTGTTAGGGACACGGTTAGGGTCAGGTTTTCTCGCCATCATTGTATTTTTTCTCCTTTCGTTTTATTACACCGTTCGATAGTATCATTATCACTTGCCAATACCATTAAATCTCGTTACATTCAGCTTTCTTTTTTTTTTTTTTTTGGGCGGGGGAACAAAATAAAAAAATCATAGTTCGGGTTGACAATACCGTCGATATCACGACCGATATGCCATCACCCCATTCTTCAGCTTAAGTTAATACAACATCCTCTAGCCCATGTGCCATCGTGACAAAAAAACCCACAACACCTAGCATAGCATGGGATGCACCCACTCACGAGAATTTCCCCTCCCCCCTTTTCCCCCCTTCACATATTAAACTTTTACTATACAACACATACATACACCCCACCCCCCTTCCCCTGCATCCCCACTAACCTTAATACTCATCCCAGGCAAGAAGTACCGGTACCCGGACACGGGGAACAGGTAAAAGCCACGTTGAAGAAGTGGGCAAAATATCCCTGTTTTCCTCCCCCCACCTCAATGTCTGGGTATGGCATGGTATGATACTTGTTTACCTGGGACGAGTAAGTTAAAACCCGACAAATGTTGTGTCGATTATCGTACGGTACCGCATTCCCCCCCGTATCGGGCAATGCAGGGACTACTCCGCACCTGGTAATATGGACCGTGGGCTTCGGCGTCGCTTGCCTAAATTGGCATGCATACCGAGCGGAGGTCGTGGTCGAGAGTGGGCGGTAGATAGGTGGTGTGCGGCACGGGGTGTCACTCGGGGGGAGTGTGCCCTGTTGGTTGGGCTCGCCGTTCGGTCTGCAATGCCTGGTGGAGTGTTGGTGATGGTGATGCTAAGTAGCGGAGGAGAGGGTGCTTGGCGGTACCAGGTGGGGGTTTCATTGGGATTGTGGATTTTGGTGTGTAAAGTGCAAAATATAGGGAAGATTCTAAGGGTGCAGCGCACAGAGTGCGGTACTTCGTGGGGGGGGAGGGGATTGATGTCTTGGTTGAGGCGATGCTACGTCTGGGCAGATGGAGGAGTTGTCCTGGGAGGGTTTAACTGCCGGCGTAGCAGGTGGGGGGTGGGGGTAGAAGGGGAGGATAACAAAAACTGGGTCATAATTTAAGGGCAATATGATACAAAATGTGAGTAAGGATAACAAAAGTTCCCAAAAATCCGCCTTTGCACCGTCTATGATAGAGAGTTCGCCTAAGCCTGTAAGAATAAAACGGATTAGCAATCACTCGTTCCACTGGGAAATCAGAATAGGAGAAGAAAAAAACATACCCAAGCACCAATGAGCGCCATCCCGAAACCCCCAGCAGCCACCGCTGCACAAGCTTGAAATCTTCTCTTCCCGGTAAGCACGGCGTAACTCTCATCGCTGAGGAAGTCCTCCGCTAGTAACTCGACAAGGCCAGCAAACAAAAGCAGCCCACTCGAAATGGCGTTCATGATCCCGACCATTAATAAGCCAGTTTGAGACGCGGGGTCGTATAACTTCCGGGTTGCGAGACCGATTGCTTGCCCGATGGGGGTTGTGGTACCATATGCTAAGCACATCAACCAGGGCTTCCAGGAACCACTGTCGAATGCTTTTAGGCCCGCGATGCGAGAGCCAAGTGCTAGACCCTCAAATGTTTCTGCAGGGAGGTTGTTAGAAATGCTTGAATGAGCATGCATGAATACGGGGGCCGACGATGAAAAGTAATAGCAATCAATAATACAACGAAGTTAGACCCAGTAGCAACGCTTAGCGCCATACCTATGAAGAGTAAGCTAGAATGTTCATGCCGATCACTCGGAGTACAATATAGGGATAATCATACCAATAAAAACACTATGAAACAGAATACCCGCCTCCAGCAACATTACCTGCAGCAGATTTTTCTGCTGCAGCTGCGCTTCGGTTAAGCGACTGCCAGTATTATTAAGCCTATACCTGCTGCTAGAGTTAGACTGAGACCGAGCCCTCCTATTTACAGTTCTGGCTTCTAGCTCATAGTTTCCTCCATCCTCAACTTCTGAATCGGACAAAGCCTTGTCGTAGCCTCCATCGTCGTCCCGTAAGAGCTGGTCAGTGTCAACCGAAAGATCCTCTGCCGAGGGGGAAAGGACAGCATCCGGGTCCGCACGGGCTCTTGCTTTCTCTATCCTTTGTAACTGAGTACCGATACTAGTACTTCGTCGGTGACGGGGCCTCGCCAACATCATGGTACCCTGCCCTCCCATCGCTGCTTCAGGTAAACCCGTGCCAATCTCCTCGTGTTCTCCAATGCCTCTTCTTTCCTCGGCTAGAGGCGGGGCTTGGGCGAGAGGGCCATAAATCCCTCCAGGTCCGGAATGACATCCGCCCATTGCACCACCATTCATCGATGAGAATATCATTTCAATCGTAACAACTACGAAAACCGCTACCATGGCGATCAGACCCGCCATCGCGGGATACCCTTTGTTCCAGAAGGATGGTAGGCATGGATCGGTCAGAGAAGTGAAAGCGGTAGGTAAGAGCTATGAGCGGTAAATAACACACATTAGCCTAACTGTGACGGCGAAGGAAAGTGCTTTTTTTCTTTCCGAGTAACCCACATGGACAAAAGCAGTGGCAATAAGAACGCCGGTGCCGAAACTAATAGGTCAATAGAAGTCCAAGAAATCAGAGGTAGCTCGAAGCCAACAAATTGGGTAACGAGGAGGGGAGAAATCACTGTCTGGACAGAAATCTGCAAATTGTCAATACGGGACCACCTGACATTAAAGAGGGGCCAAGAGTCGTACAGGAATTGTCGCGGGACTCGCAGCTGTGGGAATCTCTTCACAATCAACGGAAATGAGCATGCTGTATTTGTGATTAATCGTTAGTTATCATGTGAGCTCTGGCCCGGGTCCGTAATTCCGGGACCAACGCTGCAGAAGCACTCCCATTCAACACCTAAGAGTAGAACAGAGCTGGCGGGGGGGCGCGAAGGAGTTCGAAGGGTTTGAACAAACATAATATGCTTTGGAATAACACTATAAAAAGTGCAATCACATGTAGCGGTAGATTATAGGTTCCGTCAGATTTACCACCGCAGACCTTAACCCTCGTTCTTAGCAGGCATTTGGGCTAGGGATGAGGCAAACACAACATACGAGGGACGATCTTGTAGTAAGCTCCGGCGCAAGATAGGGTGGGTTTTGGTTGAATCCTTTTCGAAGTTAGCCAAGTCTTCGCAGAGACACATACTCTGGGTTGGGTCGGGAGAGAGGTTCAACCGTCAAAATTCAAGGGGTTCGAATCACGAGTTGGGCAATTCATGGCGAGGCCCCAGGGGGAAATTTCTCGTTAGAAAACAGTATAACAATTATTATTATTATGCAGTATAGAGGGTTCGGCCGGCGAATATGCAGAAGTGGAGGCGATCGTGAAGATCCAAGACGGGAGGGTAAGTTAAGGGTGAGAAAGGAGGCGAGCTTGACAGTTGCACGCGGCCTCCCGGAAGAATGAAGTAACCCTAACCTTTACTCACCGCTCTGTGGCTGAGACGGCCCTTCCATCTCTTATCACAACCCTGACCTCTTGCGATGACAGGAAAAAAAAAATTGATCCCATTGGCAGTGAATCATATAACGGCTTGCCACGGCGTTCCGAGGTAGTTTTTACTATTGTTGTTTCACGTCTTTGGAATCGGCTGTGGAGGAGTATTTATCACTGATTATTTCGACAAACCCTCACCGATACTGCCAAAGAATTGGTGCACAAAAAACCATACAGGCGACGCACAGATAGTGTAGGTAGTCCATTAGACATCTAGTGTTGTTTCTCTCCGGTTCCATTGCCACCGGGCCGCGCTTCTGGTTGGACTATAACAGATAGAAGATCACTCTGGGGGCTGATTGCAAATGGTCATTAAGAAAATGTAGCATAACCTGACCATTTTCGAGAGAAATAGTCAGATATATAGATCAGTCGGAGTCTCATCACAAGAGGAGGACAAAAACTCATACCAGGACCAAGGAATAAGAGCTTGTCAACGCCCATCCAGACCACTGGCTTAAAGTGTCAGACCATTGGTGATATTGTACAAAATGAAAAGAAAAAGAGCGCCTGTGCCATCTGTGGATAGAGAGAAAAAGCGATCGCGTTCAGCTAGGGCACTAATTCGTTGTGTGTGCCTATTGCACCCTCTCGAACCATGACTAGTTTATTCGCTCCAACGCCTAGATGGATGTTAGTCTGTAGACTAGAGTACCGGGAAGGGCGATGGTACCTCTAGCATAACAACTGAGTTTCCTCGAATCACCACGGTTCCGATACGGACCTTCTCGCCTCCATCCTTCTCTTCGACAGCATCATCAAGGACGATGTTTAGGAATACCTATAAGTTTTATAGTCAGTACCGTAGATCTCCCGAAAGGGGCAATGGATCGTGATGATGGGGTGCTAAAGGGATAGATCAAACATACATCGTATCCCCTAAGCACGCCAATGACTTTGCGAGATCCATTCAATTGGACGAAAAGGCGTTTATCAAGATACTATTCGAACGTTAGCGGCCATTCCTCGTGACGCTCATTAAGAGAAACATGGCCAAGGTGAGTTACCTTTTTGAGTTCAGGTTGTGCTTGGGGCATCGTGACAATATGGTGGGGGATGTGTGTGTTGAGGTCCAAGTCGAGGCAGAGTTGCTGTTGTCACCAAAGGTGGTGCGGGCTTGGCAACCTGTCAATGAAGACATAAAGCAGCCTGGCTGCAACCACACTATTGTTCGACTTTCAATCACCACCACAAATTACCGAAATGCGCTCCACGTTTGTTTCTCGACGTTCAAAGGCAAGGGTAGTTGCGCGAGATGACGAAAATGAAGAAGAGGAGGAGCAGACAAAAGTAGTCAAAGCTCCTCCAAAATCAACAGAAGGTTTGCGTTAATCCTACCCCAAACCCTTTACTATGCTAAATTTTAGAATTACAGGCAATCTAGCTCGCCCAAAAGGGAAGAAGCGCTCCAACTTACGGCTATCCTTCGGCCCTGATGCTTCCACTGCTGACGACGAAGAAAGAGAGGCCTTTACTCCCAGAAAGTCGGCCTTAAGCCGGAAGGCGATCGAGAAAAATGCTGCCAGGAAGTCGGGCCTTTCAGCCGGAGTGATTGGCATGGAGCACCTTAATATTACGCCCAGTGTTGACAGGCCTACGTACTCGAAGGAATATCTGGAGGAGCTAAGGAGCAATACGCCCACGATACCGCTGTCTCAGCAGGCAGGCTTGGATGTTGTGGATGTGGATGTGGATGTGGATGGAGCGGATGTCCCCGAGGCAAACAAGGACATGACATTGACCAAATACGGAGAATCCTTAAAACAAGGAACAATTATTCCGGATGAAGGTTTAGTCAGGGTCATGAAAGCTCGGCGAGCGGAGAAGGCAGCAAGGGCTAAAGCTGGAGACTACATTTCCCTAAATACCGGTAGCAATGATGAGGGTGGGGAGATCCTTCTGAAAAGTAAAAGGAAGGAATCAAGGATACAGCGGGCAGACGACAACATGTACGACGAAGAGGAACTAGAAAAATACGTTGAAGACGACGGGATAGTACTAGGTGGCAAAGCTGCGCAACGAGCGCATGATCGGAAGAGACGGGAAAACATTCGAGACGCTATCAAGGAGGCGGAGGGTATCCACGACGATGCGATGGATATGGACTCAGATTCTCGAGACAGCTTGGTGGAAGAATGGGAAAGGGACCAAATCAAGAAGGGAGATTTCTCGAATTCCTCAGGCGGTGGGATAGCCAGGGATCTTGAAATGTTATCCAGACAACCTCCGCACGTTACGCCATTACCCAACCTTCACGATGCACTACAGAAACTGGAAGAGACACTCGCCGCTATGGAATTCAGGAAGGCGCAGACGGTCCGACAGATGGAAGCGCTACAGGCCGAGAAGCAGGAAATATCAGAGAGGGAGGTTATGGTTCAGGAGAGACTTCAGAAGGCTGGTGAGGAATACGAGAGGCTTAGGGGAAGCCTGGAGGTTGGTGGCGGAGTTGGTGTTGTCAGCAGGGGATTGGAGAGCTTTGGGAATACTCCGATTAGGGTTGCTGAGGAGACCTGATATTTCTTGAATGGTGTTCATAAGGCGTTTGGGATTTATAATGTTTTTTTTGCTCTGTAATAGGAAAGATATAGACTTAAGCTTAAATGCCACCTGTATTTTTATTTTCATGCCACAGACACAATCTCGTTGGCAATAAAACGCTAAAGACTATTGTAGTGGTGGATCAGACCCTATTTTTCGAGTCGGGAGATACAAGTACGATCCTCTCACCGGCACCCACCCCTCCTAGTTTATACTACGCTCAGGGGCAACTGAGCCATATACGGATCCATGATAGTGCTAAGATCTAAGCCTGGAGCAAGCCTATCCTCATAAACAAAAACTCAAGTGGGCCATACTGACCGAGCCCGGGCTTCAGCATCAGCCAGCAACTCAGACCCAGTCTGCCAGTCTGCTTAAGGTTAAACCAGACCAGTTCTACAACCCCAAGGCCTAAACAGGAATAGTATGAAGAACCCGAGGTCAATCACTTGTATCACGATCAGACTCTTCAGGTACTGTATACGGTATTTTTTTTCTTTAATGGGCACTCCCTAGGAACCTTGAGTGCTGCAAGCCGGACATCTTCCACCTAGGGATATTATTTCCTTGGACCGTGACTTGAGGTCCCTATAGGCACTGCATGACAGCAGGCACAATACCATAGTCCAGACGGATTCCGACCTCTGGCATGAATCAAACCGTCGGCAATCTGTGGTAATTCATAGTGGCACGGTTTCACCAATCCCGTTCTCCAACGACTGTATGCTATCGTAGACCCCCCCCCACACACACACTGGAAATGCCAGGGAGCACGAAACAACGTGGAATACCTCCCGAGACCTCTTTTCTCCTTGCATGAGTTAATACCGGTACTTGCACTAGCACTCGAGCACGATACCTCCCACCAGAACCTTGGAGGGGAAAAAAAAAATCCAGCACACAAACCCCCTCTCCCAAGCCACCGGCTTCATCCGTACTTCTATCAGACCTATGCTTGTAGAAGAAGCAAAGAAAAACCCCCTCGCGCTACCACCCCGAGTGACCGCTAATGAAGCGGCATCAAAAGAAAGCGTAGGCGGGGGACCTCATAGAAGGCCGCAACAAAAACCGCCTCGACAAGAATCGTATCAAGTTTCGGCAGTAAGGCCAAAAGGTTATACAATCAACGAGAATCAATAGAGAATTGGTTGCAGAAGAAAACCTCGTTGATTTCATGCGAAAATAATGCATTTTCGTAGAGCAGAAAGCATTCCTAATTTGTATGAGAATGGGCAACTTTAAAGACGGATGAATTTGCTAAGGCCGGACCGAAATCGCGCTAGTATTATAATGGGGTAATAAAGGCACCGCCATATACGAAATAAGTACTTTCTTATTTGGAGTTAGCAATGAAGAAAATTTTGGGGAGAAATAAATATCGTAGCCTTTCTCAGTGGTCCCCCATCATACATTAAATCGAAAAGCAAAATAAAAGCAAATAACCTTCTCGCTTGTGCCATGCTACCATGTTCCCGGCCACAAGGTTAAGTTAGAGCCGCGATTGTTTTGGGAGAAAACTAGCTCAAGTCTTAGGGGTGGTTGTCCAATGAGGTGAAGCGCTGGTGGTTGACTTACCCACCACCCACCTGGAAAACTTGCTCAATTGAGCTCATGGTCTTGGCGGGGCAGGTTGGTAAGGTTCTTACTGCAGGTATTGGGTACAAGTACTAGTACGATGACGGTACTACTTACCGGTACTAGGGGATAGGTCAGAGAAGAGTGAGGGGGTTGGAGGGGTATTAAGCTCTTTTTAGGGCTGATTGTCATGATAATAATATTATTATGGTATTCCACAGAGTCATTTTTGACCTTGGCTTGGGGGTACAGTACAAGTACAGTGGGTTTTGTTAAGTGTTTGGGGATTTTACGATACCTGTGATATCCCATTGCTACATACAGTAGTAATTTGTATCGTCGATAGCAATCATAAGTGCTACTGCGGCGTCGGATACTGACATGCACTTACGGTTTATAACCTTGGGCTCTGACAAAACCGTATGATACGGGCAGCTATTGTTGCTTTTTGCTCGACCTTTCTCTCGAGGCCTTTCTTCCTTCGTGGGGTAATGACAACTGCACGACTAGGCAAAGCCATGGCTTGAACTGAGCAAGTTTCCCACCCTCCTCACCCTCTTCCCCCACAGTACCCACACCTGTACCCCGTCCCACGAGCTCGTGGGATATCGCATGAGGCTGGAAATTAAGGTTATGAGGGTTTTCAATCCATGCGCAAAAGATGTCGCCCCTTCGCCCAGAACAAATGCTTAAATGTCGAACCTACCCCTCCCTCCTGTGCGTCTTCACTTCACGGCCAACAGAGTTCTTGCATTCCCTAACGAGTCAGCTTTAATTCTCCGCTTTCTTGTCAATCAATACCCACACGCACGGAATAATTTAGCTCTAAGTCTTTGACAATCGCAATGCAATTCCTCCCTTTCCTGCTCACCGCCGCCGCCTCGGTCTCGACTGTTTCTGCGCATTTCTCTATTACTTATCCGTACTGGCGCGGGAATAGTTTTCCTACTCAATGGACTTATCCATGTACTTCCACCTTATGTTCCTCCTTAAAGGAAACCTTTTTGGCTTTTGTACTGACTGGGGGGTATCTAGGCGGTGGTGTAAACCAGTCTGTCTCTGACACAAACCGTACGGCCTGGCCACTCGATGGAGGGTCGCTGGTCTTCATGCCAACCCATCCCAACGCTCAGACTTTCGTCAATCTGGGATTGGGAGGCAATGTCACAAGACTCAACATCACCCTCGTTCCCACTTTTAACCAGACCGGTAACGGGACCTTTTGCTTCAAGAAACTCACCCTCCCATCTGGCCTGGATATCCAGGAGGGCACCAATGCCAGTATTCAGGTTATCCAGTTGAGTGAGAATGGTGGCGCTTTGTACAACGTACGTCGAATTACCAGAAACTTTCAGGGTGGACGAGAATGAAGTGGCTAACGGAGGATATGCAGTGCGCGGACATCACCTTCAAGAAAGACGCTGCGGGGCCTCCGGATGGAATGTGCGTTAATTCCACTGGCGTCGGCGCTTCGGCTTTTGCATTTGCCAGTTCGGGATCTGGCTCGAGCAATCAAGGAAATAGTTCTAAGAACGGGAATGAGAGCACTTGCAAGAGTGGAGCTTCGAAGACTACTGTTGGCATGTTGAGCGCTGTTGGTCTTTTCGCTGCGGGACTTGCGCTGTTTTAATAGTGGTTTCTTTATCTTCTTTGGCGTTTAAGTAATACCCGGTTCCGAGACTGTATTCTCCCCCTCTTCTTCCTGATGCTTTTTCCATAATGTAGTGGATGTATAAATATATGATGAAGGGTGAGAATTGATGGCTATGGCTCAGACCGCCACAAGGGCCATCTAATTTATTTCATAATGGCATAACGCTATGGGGAGGATTTTTCTAGCGGCATCATTTGGTGATTACAATGTAATCCAATGAGAGTCGATAGTTTAAGCTGCGGCGAGCCTCTTCTTCGGTTTCGTATATTTTGTCCACTTGTGTCTCCGCTCTTCATATCCTGCGTCTGGCCCGGTGTGCGCTATGTTGGTGTTAAAAATGTTCCCAGAAACGAGGCAAAATCATAATCCCTTACATTCATAAAGGCAACTGGCGCAATAAATATCATTTTCGCACCCGGAGCACTTATATTCTGCATCGTCGTTACATATACCTATGCGCACATCAGCAACTTAAATCTGTTATATCGCTGCTAAAGGAATGACTCACAGCACCAAGTATCAGTCTCATCGTCCTCAGGCTTCGCAACTATGAAGTGTGGCTTTGGTTTAACCCCAGGCTCAGCCTTGGGCACCGTAGGTAGCTCGAGCCCTCCCAGAGCTTCAAACCGTTTAAACAAGGACTCATCTACCTCCGGAGCAGCTTTCCCTGGCTCGGCGGGCCCCGGAGGCTCGGGAGGTTCAGGCGGTGTGGTTATTCCGTTTGCGTTGTCGAAATCTATCTCGTCTCGTATTTGTTGTAGAATATTGGCCTCTTCTTCCTCCGTGGTATCTACGGGGCGTAGAGTATCTGAATGAAGCCAGTCAGGAAGAACCGGTGGATCCTCCGGTGATGCACTTTTAGTGCCACTGACGCCTTCTGGTGCCTTGGGGGGAGAGGATATATAGGCTTTAGCTTCTGCCAGGAGAAGGACCACTTCGTCCATCCCCTCGTGCAAATCTTCGCCAGTATCCCACAGCTCCTGGCTGGAGGCTAAGGCATTGAATATTTCTTGTGTCTGAATTGCTATTTAGTGTCTATCCTAACCTGGAAATACAAGGGTGGATGTGTTTCAACCTTTGATTCAGATAGAATGTCTTCATATTCTTTCTTTAATTCTTGAACAGATGATGATTTCGTAGAACACGGAGCAAGCCTGATCTTTTCGAACCGGGCTGTGAGTTCATCTTTCTCTTCAGTCTTAGGAGCCTTAGGCGGTGGGTTCGAGGCTTGCGGGATAGCGGTAGTCGGCGTGCTAGAGCTGCTAAGCTACTAGTTCAGTATTTATGTTTCTAATGAGCCTGGAGACAATGGTGCACTCCACGGGGAACTATAATTACCGACTCTCATGCTCATTCCGCAGCGCAGCTAACCTACGAGCCAAATCATCATCCATAGCTTTTTAACAGCTCAAAGTTGCCGTGCGACAAGCTTAAAGTTATCACCGCTCCCACAGAAAGGTTGAGCCAGCTCCTGGGAAGCAGGGTAACCAAGAACCCATTACCGGTTGTGCCCCGTCGTCCGTTACCCGGCAACCGGCTCCCCACGCGTCAAGCAGAAGAGTCGCGTCTCCTCAGTTTGTCCTGTGTCGAGTGACAGCTCTTGCAAAAAGAAAAGAGGAAGGGAAAACTTTGTCGCCATGAAGATTTCCTTCGACTTCCTCGTCGGCGGTTTCACCGTTGGGTGTTCAGTGACTAGAGAGAATTTCCCTTTCGCTGCCCTGGATAGCAGTTTGGTTTCACCAAACTCTTTACCTTCCGCAAATTCTTTGCTAGTCTCGCTCGCTGCTGTTGTTTTTTCGTTCTTCGCTTTTCTGTACTGGAGATCTTCAAAGTTTGCTGCAGTTTCTTATACGGTGCCAATCCCGGAAGAGTGCAAGGAGGGGTGGAAGGGTGAGGTTCTTAAAGAGCCTTCTATTCGGGTATAGTTATTGCAACTCTATAGAACTGTGTAATAGTTACTGATTACAGAAATTACAACAGAATGAGTCTGATTACAATATTCAATGTTACTGTCCAGCAACCGGACAATTGCTTGGAAGAGTTAGGCCAGCATACCCTGAGGATATTGATAAGGCAATCGCAAAGTCGGCAGCAGCGCAAGCAGAATGGGCAAAGACGTCTTTCGACCAAAGAAAGAGGGTTTTAAGATCGCTTCTTAAGTGTGCAATTGCATCTAGGTGCTGGGAGGTAGCCATCTAATGTCTTCTAGATATGTTCTCGCCAACCAGGATACAATTATCACCGCTGCTTGTCTCGACTCCGGGAAAACTCGCATTGACGCTGCCCTCGGAGAGATCTTGGTCGTCGTTGAGAAAATCAAGTGGGTTTTAAACAATGGGGAACGGGCATTGAGATCGGAGCAGAGGAGCGTCTCTTGGCCCTTGATGTGTTACAAAAAGGCGGAAGTGAGATATGAACCTTTGGGAGTTGTTTGTGCTTGTGTTTCTTGGAAGTCGGTAGATCCTTTATCGCACTAATTCCTGTATACTGACTTGAGTTTTTCATAGTTATCCGGTGAGATTTTCCCTTTAAAGATTCTTGCTATGCCGAGCAAATATAAACTCTAACAGATCAATAGTTTCACAATCTCCTCTGCCCTATAATTAGTTCTATATTCGCAGGAAATGGGATCATCGGTAAGTTGGGAGATAGGCTTGAATATATTTATGTGATTCGGGATATTTATGCTAACGGCTGACGCAGTTAAGGGAAGTGAAAACACAGCCTGGAGTTCCGATTACTTTGCTTCCACGGTCAAAGGTGCTCTTGCTGCCTGCGGCCATAATCCAGACCTTGTTCAGGTAAGTCTGAAGCAATCATTGGAGACGGGGTTAAGCTGATAAAGATCAAATAGTCTATCACATGCTGGCCAGAAGTTGCCCCTCATCTCACCTCTCATCCTGGAATCGCTCATATCACTTTTATTGGATCTCGCCCAGTTGCCCATCATGTTGCCGCATCTGCTTCTAAATCATTGACCCCTTTATGTATTGAATTGGGTGGCAAAGACGCGGCTATCATTCTTGACGACGTCCCGAACATCAAAGCGCTATCCTCACTACTTATGCGCGGGGTTTTCCAGAGCGCTTCTCAGAACTGCATCGGCATTGAAAGGATGGTGGTCCTCCCAAAACTATACTCTACACTCGTCGAAATACTTGAAGAAAGGATCAGGAAACTCCGACCAGGATCTGTCCTCGATGGCGATGAAGTCGACTGCGGTGCCATGATTTCTGCGGCTGGATTTGACAAATTGGAATCTTGGATTGAGGACGCTGTCAAAAAAGGTGCCAGATGCTTGGTTGGTGGTAAAAGACTAATCCACCCAAAATATCCTCAGGGTCATTATTTCTCACCTACACTCCTTGTCGACGTAACCGAAGATATGCTAATCGCCCAAAACGAAACTTTCGCCCCTATATGCGTTCTCATGAGGGCCAAAGATGTTACACATGCTATTCACCTAGCCAACTCGACTGAGTACGGTCTTGGTGGTTCGGTTTTTGGCAGGAACAAGCGAAATCTCGATCGTGTCGTCAGAGAATTTAAGAGCGGCATGGTGTCTGTCAATGATTTTGGAGTATATTATCTGAACCAGTCATTGCCCTTTGGGGGAGTTAGAGGATCTGGATATGGTAGGTTTGCTGGTGTGGAGGGTATGAGAGCGGTCTGCAATGTGAAGGCGGTTTGCGAAGATCGGTTCCCCCGATTGATCAATACTGCTATTCCCCCAGTTGTTGATTATCCTATCAGAGATGGTAACAGGGGCTGGCGATTCACCCAAGGTAAGAATGCATGCGTCCAGAGTGCTTGTGATCCAATTGGAGATGGTTCACTAACATACATGTGATGTAGGATTGATTGAGCTAGCATATGGGGAAAGCTGGGGGAGGGTTGCGGGTGGTTTATGGAAACTACTCAGGAATATGTAAACATGTGCTAGGCTCACTACGTAAAAGTTCTTATCGAGATTATGTATGCGGTTATTTATCCAGCCAGACGTCTTACCAGTACTATTATTGAAATATTTCCTATCAAAAGATGCTTTGATTGTTTGTCAGGTTGTACGATGCGGTACCTGCACTCGCATAGAGAGGTTCAATTTCGTGGTTAGAGGAAGTTGATATCATTTACCCTGCGGTAATACAATTATCAAAATAAATAATGGCTATTAAGTTACCATCCCATGTCAAACACAACAGCACCCAGGATCCAGCATATAACGGTACCGTACCGGACCAAAGATCAAGGGTGTGCCAGGATGCGCTGTATTAACAGCTCAGACCCCCAGATACTCGTATGGGTGCTAACGCGAAAGGAGGAGAGTGCTTAAAGCGGGGAAAGCTATATAATAACAGAAATGTTGGAACGAATGAATCTGGTTCGATAGACTTCCGTACGGTACTGATACTGTATGATGCGAGTAGACATATACATATTACTGTGTGATCATGAAAGAGCTTGGGTTATCATACAGTCCTGGACTGGTGTCTACCTTAACCACGAAGATCTACCCAATCCAAGGAAATGATCTCAGGGGCATGAGTCCGTGCTGAAATTTTCTGAAATTTTACGGAGGCTTGGGGGAAGGAATGACAAGTCTAGCCCCTTGATGTGGTCGATGATAACAGGACTCCGCCTGCCGCGTCTAGACAAGTTTTAACCCTATTCATGAAAGGTCTACAGTCGCACCTCGTTATAACGAAAGCCCAGAATTCAGGTTCTTTCGTTCGTTATGGCGAGGTTTCAGAAGGAATTCCTTATAGCGAGGTCTGTTTGAATGGGAGCATGGGTATAAATTTTCAGAAGGTTCATTCGTAACAGCGAGGTTCCAGTACAAAGGGTTTCGTTATAGCGAGGTGCGACTGTACTTGTATCGGGAAGGGAAAAACAATCCCTTTGTTCCTAGAGATTATATCACAACCCCTGTCTGTCCAACAAGAAACCCCCGTCCACTTTAGACCGGAATCTTTGACATTCCATCCATTCTTACCAAATTACGCAACTCCTCACTCCTTCTCCTACTCTGCTGTTCTCTCGTCCTGAATTCTATCCCTTCCTTACTGAAAGAAATTTTAGCCTTTGCCTCCACCAATTTTATCCTACTAGTTTCTTTTTCCGCAGTACTGCGTGCTGCCGTTGCCCCTTCTCTGTCAGACTCCCGGCAGACATCTTCACACTATGAATTCAACAAGACTAGCTTTCAATTCGGCCAAACAACGCTCGTTTGTAGCGTCATCAGGTAACTCCCTTCCAAACAATCTGAGCCTTCCGTTTACGGTTACTGAGTCGACTGTAAAGCTCGGCGCACTTGTGCTCGCTCGTCACTTGGGTTGTCTTCTCGTAAAGGTCTTTTGCATTCTCAAATTGCTCGATATCAACCAGCTATCATCATCCTTGCTTCTCAGAGGTATCTAAGTACCGATACAGCAACAACTGGGGTTGGCGGTCCTGCCATTCCTCCCCCGGGCTTCGACCCAAAGAAAGCCAGTAAACCAGTTCCCCGTGGAACAGCTACCGCAAAACCCTCCGCAAAACCGGAAACCGCGGCCCCCCCCGTTAATAACAGTGCCGAAGCTTCCGCATTAGAGACGGCGAGTCCAGGAGCTACACGAACCGAGAACTCGACTGCTGTTACCACGGCGAACGAGAGTGGCGTTGAGAAGAAGAAGGAGGAAAAGAAAGCTACTATTTGGCAGAAGGTTAAGCATGGTGTGCAACATTTCTGGGATGGAACAAAGCTGCTGGGTGCCGAGATAAAGATTTCTTCAAACTTGGCTTTGAAGATGGCTGCAGGGTATGAGTTGAGTCGTCGCGAACGCCGTCAGGTAAGAGCTTTAGATCATATATTTCAACAGACCGTGTCTAAAAGTGGTGCTATAGCTCGAGCGAACGGTCAGAGATTTGGGCCGTCTTGTTCCTTTCTCAGTCTTCATTATCGTTCCTGCCGGTGAACTCTTCTTGCCGATCGCTCTTAAGATCTTTCCCAATCTGCTACCGAGTACCTACGAAGATCAGAAGGCAAAGGATTTGAAGTCCAGCAAACTCCGGTCCACCAGGCGGGACGTGTCCGATTTTCTCCGTAAGACTTTGCGAGAGAGTGGTATCCCGCTGAGTGCCAAAACCAGACAGCGAGAGGAATTCACACAGTTCTTCAAGAAGGTAGTTAAACTTGAAGAGACATTGTTCTACGAGTATCTACTAATTATATATAGGTCCGATCAAGCGGCGAATCCCCCAGCCATGAAGAAATCATCAAAGTCTGCAAGATCTTCAGGGACGATATCACCTTGGACAATCTTTCAAGGCCCCAGTTGGTCGGAATGTGCCGATACATGAATCTCAACACTTTCGGAACCGATGCTATGTTGCGCTATAGTATTAGGCACAAGATGCGACAAATTAAGCGGGACGACCGTGCCATCTCCTACGAAGGAGTGGATTCGCTTTCTGTTCCTGAGCTTCAAACTGCATGCGCTTCTCGCGGTATCCGCACCCATGGTGTCAGCCCCGGCCGTCTACGAGATGATCTCAACACGTGGCTCGAACTTAGATTGAAGCACGGTCTTCCGTCTACATTATTGGTATTGTCGAACGCACTTATGTATGCTCAAGGCAAGGAGTGCGAGATGGACTCTCAGTTTGACGCACTTGTTGCGGTGCTCAGTAGCATTCCCGAGGAGCTTTACCACGAGATTGAGCTTGAGGTCCATACCCTGGAGGGAGCCGCAACCAATAAGCAGAGACTTGAGGTATTGAGGGAACAGCAAGAGCTCATCGAGGAGGAGAACGAGCAGAGCTCCGAGTCAAGTTCTGAAGCCTCCAAGAAGGCTTCAAAGGATGACCAAGATATTGACGAGAAGGAGGCATCTACTCCTGATTCTTCCGAGGGCCCCCAGGCCGAGACCGAGGCAAAAGAGCCCCAAACAGCAACCGAAAAAGTTGCGAGCTCGGAGGCTAAGGAGAAGGAAGTTTAAAGGACTAGCATGGAGGAATGGAATGGGAAAAAAAATTCCACTCTTTCTATTTGGGCGGTGTTTTCTTTGTTGGAGAGGTTTATATTCTTTTTTTTCCCCTTACCTTACATTACATGTTATCATATTAGATCGGAATCAGGGTTAGGGGTTTGAGTTGATAGACTACCGTACTACTACTAGTGCTGCTACTGCTGCTACAATTACTATTTTTCTTCCATCACTTTAAGAGAAAATCGAAGCCTAGAGATATAGGGATTCTGTATTACAAGCTTGTACATACGAATAATCGAACAGGCAAATTCCATACGAAACTGGTGTCAGTCCGGTCTACCTTATCGACCACTAGAGCTCCCTTATAGCACATTGCCTCACACCCCACCACCGCCGCCTCCCCCTTTCCCCTCAAACCTCTCAAGTACAGCCGCCACACTCATCCGCTTGGCAATCAAATCCTCATGCTCCCGCTGCTCAGCGCGTAACGCGAGAAACTCCTTCACACGCGTGAATTCCTGGTCCGTGGGCTGTTCTTCACCAGTGTCCTTCGCATCGGGCGAGCCTACGAGGGAGAGGGCATCGGCCGTATTCTGGAAGGGCTCTCGTCAGCATAACAGGAAGGAGGTTTGGAGCGGTGGAGGGAGGGAGGGGAGGGGGAGACTACGAGTGTTTTTAAAGATGTCAAGTCCACGAGGAGTTCTGCTAGGAGGACCATTGTTGGAGGTTGGAGGTGGATGGTGATTGTGATTGTGGTGGAATGGTTTGGGGATTGTGGTGAGGAAGGGAAGATGGATTAGGGTCACGTGATTGAGGTTCTTGGCCGGGGGCGGGGCTATGGGTGACGTGGGTGAGGTTGCGCGTGGGGAAGAAAGGAGATGATATAATATGACAATCCATTTAGGGGGTCAATGAAGTCGAAGCTTTCTTTTTCTCTCTTTCGTGATGGGAGGTTTGGTTGGTTATGGTGTCATGAGATATCACTAGCTCGAGCTGCGAACTATTGGCTGACGGACAGTTTGGGATTGAGGGGCGGGTAGAGGATTGGATTGGATTGGAGTGGGCATAACCACTAGCGGGGCTCGTGGATATCATGGTGTTTAATCGCTGACCGGCATCGTGCGGGAAATGGTCGATACATCGAGTGCCTTATGACAGTTCTAGCAAACATCACGCTGAACCCTCAGGTCGAGAGACCGTCCCATCGCACCTCACCACCACCAATATAATCCCAATAATCCCAATTCAAAAGGTTAGACTAACACAACTAACTAGACTCCCTTCCCTCCTCCATCATTAGGCAAAAATTGGAAAAGAACCTCTACGATGTATGATACATACCTAAACCTCTACTGAATTGAGAACATGATATTCACCTTTTAAGTTAATTCAGAAAGTCTAGGTTTTTATGATACCAAGGCATCCTATGCATAACTCTAGAGTTACTCTTTGAAACCTTTTTTTACTCACACTCCCCTATTCACCCTCCCTCCCATACTGAAAATAAATTAAAAAGTCAACCCTGACTTAAATGGAATCGTATTCGTTCGTTCGTTCGTCCTGCCGCGCTTGCCTTGTCTATCCACCTATCCAAACATTAATATTATACAAATTTCGTATGATAGTCCAGCGCAGCCATCCCATATCCACTCCCATACCAGCCCTCCTCATCCTCAAGCGCTCAATGTCATTCCTTACCCCACCATACCGGCCAGCCACCATTCCTGCGATTCCGATCATTTCACATTCCGACAAGTGCAATACATTCCGGACAACACATGTGGCAAGGATATATCTAAATTTACGTTACGACTAGGACGGAACATGTCTTATTGCACCATGTGATATGCAAATCTACTGTTCGAACCCTAATCTTGTCCCGAGTGAGATTCCATGACTGCTGCATTCCTTACGCACCGAAGGCCTATGATAAACACACCAAGAGGATATTACACTTCCCAGAACATCGAAAGTAAGCGCAAAATGTACGTACACTTCACGCTAGAGGGCTACGGTATATTATCTGCCTAGAACCTAGCGCAACCCTACCCACACTCCGCCTCCGAACATCGAAAGTAAGCGTAAAATGTACGTACACTTCACGCTAGAGGGCTACGGTATATTATCTGCCTAGAACCTAGCGCAACCCTACCCACACTCCGCCTCCCGCCTGGCCTCTTTCCACCGAAATGTCGATCATGCAGGTGGTTAAAAACAAACTTTCCACCCTGGAGTCAAGCGCTTTTTGGTTAAAAATGAAATAATGCCGCTAGATGTACTAAAGTTTTGCTAGCACAATTTAAACTACAAATTACAAGGCACCTAATCGCTCGAGCCCTTGTCGGAATTCCTTTATCGCAGTGTCAATATCTTCGTAATCCAGTGCGCTAATCGCCCATTTCGCGTGCTTCTGAGCCCGGAGGATATCCTCCTCGTTCGGCTCATGCCTTTTCATGACTTGTTGGGACGGTGTCGGGATCGGTGGCTGTTGGGCAGGTGCTGGTGAATGAGAGTAGTAACTTGCAGGTTGGTTGTTGTAATTGTATCCTTGGGGTGGTATTAGGGGCGCTGCGCCAAGCGCGGAGGATGGGTAGTGGGTGTTTAATGGGTGTTGGGCGTGCATTTCTGGGAACCCGGTATTCGCAGCGCCCATCGTTGAAGGGGAGAGACTTGGTGCGCTAGGCTCGTGGACAATGGGTACTTGTGGAGAGTACTCGTTGGATGCATCTGACGTGTGTATCTGTGGTAGCGAGGGCGGTGGGGCTTGAGACATTGGGCGTGCTGGAGGGGGAGGAGTGAGGATCGACGGGGATTCAGAGTGGTAGAATCGCCCGGGCCCTTGATCTCCTGGGGGTGGTGAAGGCGCTTGCCTGGGCGCTTGCGGGGCCGGGACAGAAACCGTAGGAGCCGGCGGAGGAGACGGCAGCAATGGTGGAGCTTCATCCTCAACTGTTGGGGGCGGTGGTAACGAATTGTCGGCTTCGGAAGTCCCCGTTAGTTCAGGCATGCTCGGATTAGGATCCTGACCGAGGTTGATAGCTTTCCAAATCCGTGCGGCATGGAACTTTGCGAATTTGATCTTTTGTTGGATCTGCTCCTGTCAGCACTGCCTGCCACTCAACAACGGGGTGTTACTATGCAACAAACCTCGGCATCCGGCTCCGCAAAGATCTTGACAAGCTCTAGAAAGCATACTGCCGCTAACAGCGTATCCCGTGTCGTACTTCCCACCCCTTGTTAGCTCAAAGACAACAACAACCAAGTCGAACAGACAATACACACCTAGTAGCCTTCCCAGCAGCAACAACCTTCGCCCCGTTCTCAAATATCTTTAACGCAAAGTTCTCCACATACGCCTGCGCCGCTATGTCATCGCCAATAATATCCTTATCCTTCAATTCTTCCTTGCGCTACTCCCATTAGTCCCCTTCCCAAAGTGCAGATAAGTGGGCAAGAGAAAATACCCTCTCCAGCTCGTCCATCAAATCCGCTGTCCATGTCGTGCATGCGGTACTGGCGTGATGCAAATTATTTGCGAGGATCTGCTTGACGGACCAGAAGTAGCCTGTATTTACCCATCCCCTCCCATTAGTAATGCCTTTCTCTCGATTTAGGGAGCGGGAGGAGTGGGGGGAGCAACAATAATAAGCAATAACCGGATCAACACTCCTTAATTGATTCCCCCGAAGGACAAACTGCTTGATTAATTTTAATTCCGGTGGTGGCTCGCGTATAGGACTCGACTTATCCGCCATGGTATCGTGATTATTAGGTAGGATGAGGGAAACGGTGGGAGGAGAGAGGCGTTTCCGATGAGTGAATGGAGGCTCTTGCAAAGTTTGTGGTTTGGGTTGATATACGATAATAGTATGACGTTAGGAAAAGGTTGGTGGTTGCTCGCCCACTTCAGCTGACTTATCGATATCGATAATAAGTGCGGGGGGGAGTTAAACCCAGTGAAGAAGGAAAGAGTGATTCTGGAACGATAGGATAAATCAAGTTACCGGTAACATCATCCGTAAACCTGGAATCACCTAGCAATGTCACCGCATCACAGGTGCTGCATTACCATTACCAGTCCCTCGGTTTTTCATGGAGTTAGATAAGCCAATATAATCTGCAGCCTCAGTATCGTCCGTCTTCCAACCTGAACGTTGATGATCGGACACTCCAGGCTTCTAAAGCACTAATCATTAACTATAATAAGAGGATGAACCTAGCATGGAACTTGGCTAAACAGGCAGGAAGCTTCCATGCCTTCTAATCCCTTGGTGTCTGGCGTCTGGTGTCTGGTCACCCACATTTATATAATAGCACTGAAAGTAGATATAAAGTAAAGATATATCATCTTATAACCCCACCCTCTTCATAATCGCCAACTTCTCGCTCTATCTATCCGACCTCGACCCAGCTCTACCTAGCCCCTCATCTCGCCAAATCCAATTCAATTCAACCAATCCACCTTATATACCATCATGGCTGTAGCCCCAAAATTCGCAGCTCACATCCTCGGCAGCATCGCACATCCCGTTCACACTCTCGAGATCTGTGCGTAAAAACCCCCGCCCCCGCCCCCTAAACACCCCTCACGAGAATAGAGCTATGATATTATAATACTAACACCAACCAACCAACCAACCAAAGACCTCGACTACGTCTGCCCGGTAAGACATCCCCGAGCACTCGGCCATTATTAGACTATGATAAAGTCAATTAACCAAATTCACACACAAAAAACCTCAGTTTTCCGCAAAACTCTTCAAGCGCGTGTACAACGATGTGAAGCCAATTATGGACACTAGGTTCCCTAACAAAGTCCAAGTGCGTATATAAGACTATATGATACTCCAGCATATATAAATAAATAAATAAATAAATGAAGCTAATGATATGATATTATGGCAATCTAGATTGTCTTTAGACAACAGGTCCAACCATGGCATCCTAGTTCCACGCTCAGTGAGTGATTCCCGAGGGGGGGAAGGAGGGAACCCTCGTCGGTATCTTGTGGTATATAACAACTAATATGTCACCGAAAGCCCACGAAGCAGCACTCGCTGTAGAACGAATTGACCCAAATTCCTTCTGGAAGTACTCTGCTGTTCGCAACACTGATTACCCAACCTATTGTATACCCCGCAGTGCTAACTCATATTAACACAATCCTGCAGGCCATCTTCGAAAACCAGGTCGATTTCTTCGACGTCAACGTTGTTAACGAAACAAGAAACGCAGTATGTATAATACCCTCCGGCCCCACACCCACATTCCTCTTCCCCCCGCAGCTAGCTCGGGCTAACGGCCGACCATTGTGCCAACATAGACTTACAAGCGTCTCTCCGCCCTAGCTGCTCCCCTGGGCGTCGACGAGCAGCAAATCTACAAGCTCTTGACAGTCCCTGACAAGCCCGTCGACGGCTCATATAATGTCGGTAACCAGATCACGAACGACTTGAAGCTGCACGTTAAGGCTGCTCGGTTGGTTGGAGTGCACGTTAGTCCCACCGTTATCTTTGATGGGATTGTGGACAACTCGATTTCGTCCGGCTGGGATGTGGTGCAGTGGGAGGAGTGGTTGGTGAAGAATGTTGTTTGAGCGGCGGCTATACTGGCGGTGTATCGTAGTGCATAGGCGGCCTGTGGTAGCGGTGGTAGTGGCGGGGTGGGTGCGTGTGTGCTGGGATCGCGCTGATCACAATTCCGATTCGTTGATAGCACACGCTCAATTGATGGAGTAATAAATGAATCGCCCTTTTGAATTTTTTGATATCGTGTACTCGTGAAACCCACTACGAGATAATCGTGTACGAGGCGCGCAATGGATAAAGCAGGCCTTCCCCCGTCAATTAAAAACAAACCCACTAATGAAGAACCTAAGGAAGCAAGGGATAGTGCCGCAGCTGCATCAGCTGTCGCAGCAAAGGATGGAAACGAAGGAGAATGGAAAGAGAAAAGAATAGATTAACGCGAAGAGCAAAGAGAGGTAGATGTGAAAAGAAGCAAACGACAAAAACACCCTCTATTCCCCCCTAAACAGGAAAAAAAAAAAAAACCTCTGCCGCGACTATGAGAAAAATTGGCTTTTCTGAAAACTCTCAATGCTAATGTCCCCTGGTTTGGTGTCCTTCATCAATTCTCCCGCGATCTCACTTGTCATTGTCTGTGTTCGACTCTCATCACCCGCGGTGATTTGTTTGAGTGCCCCCTCTTTTCGTGTGATAATCTCCAAATATGGGCTTGGTAGGTATCCAACCCGCGAATCTCTGGCACGGCATCTCCACCACTGGGAGGGATTGCCCATCGGATCCGCCTTGCTTAAGACAGCAACTAAGTCGCCCTTCTTGACCTCCAACTCAACCCCATTACTCTGTTCGGGCGTAAAGTCGAACGTGACACGGCAAAATTCCAACTTTGTAGGATCCATCTGTGTCGCTATGTCGCCCTCTGGGATCGTGCCCATAACCTTCTTCCGCTCCTCTTCCCGACGGGCGAGAGATCTGATGAGTTTACCCATCAGGTATGGTAAGCCGAAGACGGCAAATACAAAGAACAGGAATGGCTTCTTAGATGGGCGGGAAGCGCCTTTTCCCCCACGACCTTCAAAGGCGGCGAAATTGCTTGCAGTCAACTCGCCGGGTGACGCTGGCAGTGGACGGCCAGTCACCTTTGCTACGGCAATGCGCGCCCATCGCATCATTGTAAAAATACCTAGTATTGACCCGAGGGTGTTCCGAAGGTTGCCAAATTGCTCGGCGACTTGAACCATTGCTATCGTTTCAATAGATATCAGCACTGCCACGTGACAACATTACTCTGTAGACTATGACCCTCATATACGTACCAAAGAATGAGGAATGAGTAGCCATATATGTTGACTCGAGCATCTGCGCGAAACCTCCAAACGCTCCGACGATACTCTCAATCATTTGAAACGTAGCAGCAGTACTGCTTTCCATCCCACGTGCAAAGCTATTGGGGTCATTCGGATCACCACCGGGCATTCCTCCGAAACCTCCGAAACCCCCGAAGCCGCCCATCCCACCCATCCCACCATACATACTCCCACCGTATCCACCGAATCGCGAATACGGTGACATTCCAGCTCCATATGAGCCATATCCACCCCCTAGGCCACTACCGAGACCATATCCTGGTGGTCTGTTGTAGGCAGAGTAAGCTCCTGCAGCGGTTGTCGTCGCTCCCAGTCGGTTCGCGGTCACGGCACTCGTGAGAGCCGACGGCCGGGCTGGGAGTGACGGTGGTGCGGAGGAGGCGGCCCCTGCTGGCGCCGTCGCTGGTGCTGCAGGAGCGGTCGTTGGAGCTGGCGAGGGGACAGAGGCGGCTGGAGTAGACATTATGCTCGACGATGATCCGAGAGCTAAGAGAAGCGGAATCGTAAGCGAGAGAACTAGCAACAAGGAGAGGGCGAGAAAAAATGTAGACCCGTGTAACGTAGGGAATTTTGATGAGGACAAAGGTCTAGAGGAGGGAGAGAAGGAAAAACTTACAAGATTGTTGTGGACCGTTAACTTCCCACGGCTTAGGGGGGGAAATCTGGGACATGGTGTGGTTGTGGTGGAGTAGGGGCGAATGGACCAAACGGGAGGCTGGCAATGAATAGCCAAGGATTGGTCTTCAAGATCAGTGGATCACCACCACGTCGCTCCAGTCTTAATTTTTTACCTACAAGAACCCAGAGACGGAATTTGTGGGATGAAAAAAAAGAAAGAAAGAAAAGATCCTGATAAAAAAAAAGGAGGGATAGACGAAGGTATGAAGGAAAGGCAATCTGGAGAGATATTACGGCAAAACGAGCCTCGAGTAAGAGAATTTAGGGGGGGCAGAGAAGAAGCTGAGATTGTGGGTGGGAGCGAGGTGCTCGAACAACTGTGGTGCAACCTCGGCAGTCGGCTGGCCACAGCTGAGGTCAAAAACTGAGTTTATGCATGTGTGCTATCGTGCTGCAGCAGGAGGGAAATAAAATGGTTGTCACGGCCCGTACGGTGCAATACTATCGCGGCCGAGTTGAGGCCGAGTGGAGATAGGATACTTTGTATGGGAATTGATCGAATGCCGCACTTTCTACAGTATCGACAACATCCCCCCCAGTAGAATACCCATAAAAATACACATTTGTGCCATATCATGCAGCAATAGTCCAGTATCCTTGAGTAACACTGTCCTAACCCTAACCGCGAAAACTCCCCAGATCCCAGATTATTAGGATTCTGGAAAATGGCGAGCACTCGGGGCAGGGACAAAGTACTTGTATTGGGACCTGCACAAGATTTTGTATGGGAACGATTTAGCTGTGGAATAACGTAAACCTTCCCAGAAAGGGTACCAATTGATTACCAGCTATTGCTCAGGAGGACAGAACCCAAACCAAAAGCTCACGGAAATGCCTAACTCAACCCTCATCCTCCATCCAAATAAAGTAATTAGGCTTCGACAAAAAGTTGTCTCAATACTTTACCCCTGCCCCCCAGTGTACCTCAGTATCGTACAAGTACAAGTAAAAGGGGTTAGAATTTCTCCTCTGCTGGACATGTTGGATACCGCCAGACAATGGATTTCCCACCCCTATCACAATCGGATTCCCCTTCTTCCCCATTTGCCTTCAACCCTCAATGCCTGTCACGAACATTATCATACCCAAGATCAATAACAGGCGCGTAAGGTATCACGTCTACAAGCAGAGCAACAAGACAACACTCGCGACTACACGGAGTAATAGTAGCAGTGAGCTACAAGTCAAGAACTACACGCTGCTCGAGGTTCCTGACCAGCTCTCGCTGCAAGCACAGTCGACAGCACAAGTGAGCACGTAAACATCTGAAAGGGTGCGCATGGTTTTAGGGGGTTCCAGGGAAGCACGCACTGAAGGCTATGACTGATGGAATGTATCCGAGAGTTAGGGGTGGTTTGTCGAGGGGCATATCTGATACAAACTTTGATCAAGGAAGTGATCACACATGACACTCGTCGAAAAAGTGGGATCCGACTGGGGGTTCAATCTCGTGATCTCATTCACCTGTATTTGCTACGGTAACCATCATCGTAAACCTGCAACTTATCGAGTACTTTGTGGAGGAAAAGAATAAGACCCATTCATGGACAAGGGACTTGGCATCATAACCTTTTCGGGTATTCCGTGACAAGATCACCAAAATTCTATTTCCATTCGCTCTGCATCCCAAGGTATTCGAGTAGTAGAAAAGTACTAGGTAGAGGAATACAAAAAATTACATCAATATAAAAAAATTATCCAGACAAAAAAAGAACGCCCATGTACCAACTCTCCCCGAGACAACCAAGTGAAGGGCATATATATTGTACATATAGGGTGGGGGATTATTTTGGGAGCTCGAAGAGGGATTTAGTCTTCTTGGCGTTGGCAATAACGTCGTCACTCAAAGTCTCGTCGAAGTTGGTGTTATCGGGAAGCTTAGTGATGTAGATTTCCTCACCGAGAAGAATAGCAGCAACCTTTATGGTATTGCTAAGAGGGCGATCGAAGTAGCCCATGTTGCCACCACCACCGTATTTTCCACCCTGCGCGCAGTGAATGTGGCTCTTCATCATGTTGACGGCGGACTGCCCAGCGGCGGGATTACCAGGAAGAGCCTCGAAGATATCGAACTCGCCACAGTCCGGCCAACAGGAGCAGGGACCGCTCTTGATCCCATATTGCGCAACTCGGGCAATCTGGGCGTTTAAGGCCCAGATGGCCGGGATATTATAAGCGCCCTTCCCACTAGAATCACCTTTGTCCTCGGGCATAATGAATTCGAAAGCGAAAACTCTAATATCTCCATCAAAGCCGTCTGTTCACATGTTAGTAATGCATCCTGTGACAGCGCTAGGTTCAACATACGGTAGGCTGGGATTCCGGGTCTGAAGTATCCACAGTCGTTTCCTTGGCACTTCTGGTCCGAGAAGATTATGAATTCATCATCAGAGGCGATAGTGACATCGCCCAGAGTCTCCGGCCCAGCGGAACCGGCAGTAGCATCTTTGCTGGCATAGGAAATTGACTGACCAAGACAGGCCCTGTTGGATATTAGCCATCTTATCAACTAGAATCAACGAAGTAGACAAACATGTCGAAATCACCAGATCCCTGCCCACCACGATGGTTCAGAAAAACAAGACCTTCAGAGACACCCTGCTTAGAGTTGTAATACGCCTGGCGCTTGAATGTGCCCGCCGAAGAAAGATCGGGGTTGGAGGGCTTAGGGGCGGCGGAGGTTGGTGAGCTGGCCGGGGGAGCTGAGTTATGGTTATGGTTGTGGTTCTTGCCACCGCTCGGAGCAGGGATATCGGTGCCCTCGACTTCGACGGTCGACCAAACTGTAGTATGCTCAGTAACAATCTCATAATCATAATTCGCCTCGGCGGCACGCCTGTGCTTGTGGCCATGGGCATGACGACGCAGGTGCTCTTCTGAGCGCTTTGACTTCTTGCTATCTGCCGAATAGAAAGCAAACTGCTTCAACGAAAGAGGACCACGGAAATGAAGGGAAAGCTAGCCCAAGTTAGCATTGTGTTAAAAACAATTGGTTGAATATTCGCGAGCTCACTGGTTCACTCAATGGAGCCCCGGGACCAGAAAACTTCTTAGTACTATAGGTACATGTGCAAGAGTCCTTGTCCATGCCGGTGACTTGTTGGTAGTCCCCGCTATACCCAACGTTGGTATATCCAATAGTGTCAGCTGGGGGGCCGCAGTATGCGATCGAGTTGATGGTTGGGCAGTTCGAGTCCGCGGCCGTGGAGCCAAACATGGAGGAGAGGGCAAGGATGCCCCCGACGACAAGGCTAGAGGAGCGAGCAATTGTCATTGTGGTCGAATTCTGGCAGTCCCCACTTAAAAAATTATAAAATAGCCCTGGGGAAGATGAGCACAGTTTTAGAGGGATCGCGAGGACTCAAGTTAAAGAGCGTGATGGGAGACGATGGAACCAAAAACGACGGCGGGAGAGGGAACAATGTGCTGGAAGGGGGAAAAGGCTGAACATATAGGCAGGGACTCGGAATGGGAGGGGCCCATGGCTAGACTTGTCCCATACAGTGTAAACCGTTGACCATGGCGCGCGAACTGTGCAATCTCCTGAATTGGCGGCAAAAGTCTGAGAGCGTCTCTTGGCTATGGAGCGGTAATTTCCATACCGGTACCACCACCGACTCTGACCCTAGCCGACAGTGTTGCTGCCGGGGAGGACAGGGGGAGCAGAAGCTGCGAGATTCATTCTGGAGGTGACTGGGATGGCGCTTGGCACGGGCCATCCATCGGATTCCATCCCAACTGGTCGAGATGTGGGAGAAATGTGGATTGTGGAGGATCTCGCACAAAGGAGGGACAGTTGCTTATTCACAGTATTTTGTGCCATGACCGAATCCGATAACGAACCGGTCGACAAAACAGAAGAAGTCTGGATAAAACTGCTTAAGATCGTCTATGGACTTCTTTTTTTGGCCAACTGAGTAGTTGAAAACGGTCAGAGGGCATCTTGAAAGGGGTGAATGCACATACAGATTTATGCCAAAGCGCGACTTTTCCCAAGCATTACTAAGCTAGAAAAAAAGTACCGGTAGGTGAACAAGAGAGTCGGCTATTGGAGTGCGGCCCTGTGTCGGTGAAAAGTCAACCATTGATGGTCTAGGGGATGGAAGAGCGGAACCATAATGTGATGTCTGCTCTGGTAGAGAGAATAAGGATGGTAGTGCCTGAAGGTGTGGCGAGGCGTGGGGAGATGAGATGAAAGGGGGAGACACACGTACCAATGACCAACCACAGTTCATTAATTCTGCATGTGAAATTTAGCCTGCGGGAGGGACCTGCACGGAGGACTTGGCAACGAGTCCCAACACCCCAGCTCTTTGCCCGCGCTGGCTTTGAGGGTCTGCGATGGTCAGCTTCACGGTACGTGTGACCTAAAAGGTACTACGAGTAGTAATTAACTTCCACCAACCAGGATAGCGTATTTGAGTATTTTATTGAGCGGTTCGCTGGACTCGACGAAGGATGAATAGGATAACATAATTGCTCTGTTCTTGTGTGGGTTAAAAAAGTGACATTGGATGAATATAGCTGAGGGTGACTGAGACCTTCCAGCTCGAATGTCAGCTACGGTACTTGGAAGATTGTTGCTCGTACGGCGCAAGTGATATGGAGCGCATACCACTTGTAGCAGTGTGGATTCAATCGTCCGGCACTCGCCAGTCAGGGCGAATCAAAGGTGTAAGTCGGCTCAGGAGTCGAGGGTTCGTAGCACTAGTACTTGTCCTCAAGGAGCCTCTTCACTCTGCGACGTATCATACAGTGCATACGCTTGTGCATATATTCGAGTACTGTGCGTGTGCGGGATCGAGCGACTGGGAAGGAGCACTGGCGGCGTACGATGGAATGCGCGTTCAGTCCCCGATTGAAAATTTTTGAAGCAGACTTTTAGAGTCGAAGAACTTTGGTGTGTGCAACGACTTTCTTGCGTATAAACCTGGAGGCTCTACCTGAAACTTGGCCTTCGGAAAAAAGCTTTTTCTACTCCAGGGCTAGATGCCGCGATAAAAGGGATAGCGAGCGTAAAGTACGAGTACTGGCACCGTCCTAGCACTCGTGCAAGTATCAGTCATAAAGTATCTGAAATGAGACAGGGTTTTTTTTTCTTCACTGGTTGCGTGGCTGTGTACTGTAACAATGGCCGTATTTCCGGATACATAATGCCAGATACAAATATGTGATGCTTCATCAAGGCGATAGAATTATTACAGGAGCGCAATGCGCACCAAGGAGAAAAGGGGGTATATCCCAAGAGTTGGACCCCAGTCCCATCCGGAAGAGTGATAGTGACCATTAAAACCAAAACGCGCTACTGCAACAGTACTCGAATATAAAATTAAGGGATGGTCAACAATTAGATAAATTCGGGGTGAATCGAGGTGCCACACTTGGCGGAGACAAGAAAGGAGATTTTTCAAGAAAATGGGGACAGGATGAGAAGAGAGATAAAGAATACGAGTATAAGAGGGGACAGCAGAAGGGGAAAAACGGCACAGAAGGCAAGAGGAGGGAATATTGCCAAGGTAGTTCACAGCGGGTCCACACACCAAAAGAAACAAGTCGACCCTCAAAAAACCGAGCGTATTCCGCACCAGGAGTCGGAAATGGACCCTCATCATGACCAAATTTAATAACGACTACTCCTAAGCACTTTGTGTGATGTGTCATAGGTACCGGTATTTAGTCCAGTCGCTTGATTCCATCTCGCAATGACTTCAGTTTTAATTGCGTTTTTGATTTTGATATCAGACAGCGTAAAGGGACGTGGGAACATTGCAACAAACATTGGCAGCGTGGGACCCACCAGGAGCCTAGAATTACCGTCCCAAGGTCCCCGCCGATCAACGGCGAGCAGTACCAAAATCTTGCAGCGCGCCTAGTCTAGGGCTCAACGGGAGATTTACCTCGTCTAGGTGCAGTGATATGGGAAAAGGTGTACTATATGTATGATACTTTCACATTTTAGACAAGTATGATAGAATTTTTAGTTTGCACAGCAACCATGACCATTAAATTTTTGAGAAAGGGGGCAAAAACAGGTTTTTTTTTTTTAATTATTTTTTACAAAGAAATCAAAATATCGAGATTAAGCACCAGCATGCGTTCTTATCACTACGGCAACTGCGCTCGCTAAACCGCCTTTGAGGACACAAGTTAAGCGATTCCAAATGAAGAAGGTAACTTATGATGAAAAGATTCGTTTGTGCAAAAGAGCGACAAACAAAACACGTAGTTGACCAAGAATTGTATGAGTATGATAGACCAAGGAGGATACGACTTAAACTGTTGGTGTAAGGTTTCTTTCTCCTCAAATGCTTCTTTCAGCATTCTATGTCCTCGCTTTCAAGCCGGGTACCAGTTTGGGCTTCTTTATACGTTCCTTTAGTTCTTTTGTCTCTACGTACCTTCTTTTGTTTCTATGTACCTTCTTGAATGTCTTTGTTCCTTGTTGTGGAGTCCCAATAGTAACTAGCAGGACCGAATCACTTCTCTATATATATACGATAGCTAGGCTATATCTTTCTTATTATTCGAGTAGCAGTTCGCTCAATTAATCTTTACTGTTGGCTACCGGTATTATCACTTCTCCATTGAAATGATCGCGCATTGCTACATAAACCCCACACATATCATACTGAAACTATTATATATATAAGAACACATGCGAAGGATTAACCTCATTCTTAGAATCCGTATGTACCGTAGCTTAAAAAGAGGCCAGGAAATAAGAACCCACAGCGATGCTTGCTGTTTTCAAAAGCATCCAAAATACCACAAGTACTTAACCTCGACAACAACTCAACAACAATATTCAATATAATAATATTATGATACAATATCTATTATAGCCAAAATGCATTAGTAATTAAGTCATACCCAGGTCTAGCTTCAGTCAACTATAATCAGTACTGTACGTACCGTACTTGCCTATTCCAATGAGCTTGACAATCTTACTCGTAACCTTTACTAACTTGAATTCCTCCATTTTATACCATTCTCTATCATACTATTGATCCACATTTTTGTCTTTCAATGTTATTACAGACTCAAGATCTATCATCTCTTTAGACGCTCATTACGCTTACGATCATTTGCTGCCACTACTATCAATTGATCAAGTTACTAAATCCTCAATATTCAATCCCACTATGAGAACCTCTACCGACTTCATTCACATCGATTAAACTTTCAGAACACAGCTCAAGTTAATAATAACATCAATATCTTGTACTACCTCAGCTCTATTGTGATATTACTATACCTCCTATCGCGAATTCCCAGTCCCAAATCAATTATCCCCAAATACGACAAGCAGATATCAAGCCTTGGCATTGTTTTCTGCGTTGCTGCCGCCTGCTCCCTCAACTTTCTTTGCACTCGATGTCTACTTGACCCGCCGTAACTCGTTAAACGGGCAATTCTAAACTGTATAATTGGGGCCGAGTTTGTGACAGCGTTCCTCAGGGAATATTTCCTTGATCTTTTGACATAATATTATCTAACTCCAATGGGAGACTAACAACGACCCGAATAAGGCATCTGAGGGCTCCAAGGAATTCTCTGATCCAAATTAGACTTTCATGGTCTCTGTAACCCTGGCTCTTTCCCGACAGGGCCTCCTAAATTCACCAGCGCATATATACTACAGCCTCCGAGCTCCCTCCTAACTATCTTATCAGCTCCTTTTCGTATGTCTATTCCGGTTTCCTTAAAGGCTTTCACGAATAGTCTTACGGCATGCTACCCCTACTCCGCCTTCCTTCTGAGAATTATTTCCTCTTCTTTACGACCCCGTAGTTCCCGTGTTGTCCTCTCTACCCTGTTATCATAGCTTTCGTCACCCGCGCAGGTTTGGTCTCCAGAATTGACTCTCGAATGCGTCTGGGCTGGCGTTCGCGGGACCCAGTATGGAGTAGAGCCCCGCATCGTCCTCCGTAACCCCCCGACTATAGGCGCAGTCCCGGCCCTCGACGTATCTTGTTCGCATCCCAAACCCTCCCACACCTCCCGTCCCTGTGACATCAGAACCTTCGTGGAAGTCTTGCGCTCTGTTACTTTCATCCGTGTCGTCGCCAGTCCAATCCCCCCCACCAGTCATACCTGGTGACATGTCCGTAAATGGTTCCTCAAGTTCTCCTGCTATGTATGCTTCTGCGTCTATGCTAAGCGGGTATCGCGGGGGGCTTCCCTCTAGATATTCTGTGCCGAGGTATTCTGAACTGGTGCTGTCCAGCCATTCTTCGAGAGACAGCGGGGTGATCTCACGTGCTGCGGTTTGCCCCAGTCTCACACTTCTCCCCCCCCCAGCCATTCCCCCAATTTCTCTACCTACTCTCTCATCAGAGATAGTCTCCCCCTCGAGTTCGTAAACACTCCACTGGTCTTCTCCCCCATGTTGTATTTGCCCTTCCCAGGCCTCAAATTTAGTTTTTTCGCTGCTCATCAGCTCTCGCGGTCCCTCACACTCTTTTTCTTCGTAATACCCCCTCCCATCATACCTCTGAAAGCCCCTTTGTTGTCTGGACTCACCGAGTTCTAAGTGTTCCTTGATCCCCCCCGGCGAGACATTGGTTGATGGTCCCAACACACGAGGGGCCTCAGACTTCAGTCCCCGCACACCCGACCCCTTCGGCGAAACCGAACATACGCGTAAGAGAGCTGAAAGCGGCGATGACAATTCCCCCTGTTACTAGTTAACACGAGCAACTCAGAGCCCTCTATGATCCTGTTCAAATGGAGTTTGCTAAACCTTCCTATATTCTCCATCGTTTCTACTTTCCGTCACTTTGTCAAGATAGTCTTCAATTGCGAATTCCTCATCCTCCACTTTTTGTGGTTCCTCTTTTCCCACTAACCCTCTTACCGCTGGCGATTTTAACACAGCCTGTGACTGCTTGGGAATGTGATCTCGCTGTTTCTCCTCTGCGAACATTCTTAAATCCTGGGAAGCCGTAGCCACACTTTCCTTCACAGTTGATGGCTTGGGTTTCTTCTTACTCGCCCTACCTGGCTTTTCTTGGCTGCTTATAAGATTGGTAGATGGAAGTAAGGCTTGCAGTGCAACGAAGCTACCCTGATTATCGCGATCAGGGTTGGATATAGATTCTTTCGGAGTCAAGCTGCTCATGCGTGGAGCATTGGAGGACCTACGACGAGCGTTAATCTTGCCTCCCGGCTCCTCCTCCCTGTCATGGGTCCTATTGTCAAGACGGGCAATATCAGAGGCCTCCTGTGCTCTATTCCAATGTGACTCTTCTGACCCAAGAAGTCTGCACAAACGGCCCTCGCTCCGGGGCACGATTCTTGCCGGATCCTTAGCTACCTGGTCTTCTACAGGTTCCGCAAGAAACCTCATCTCTGAAAAAACCAAATCTGACACTACCCCACCTGGTTGTCAGCCAATAATACAGTTCTAGCAGATTGCCGAACGAACATCCAGATTTTATCGGCCGTGAAGCCCGACCCTTTTTAAAAAGTCCCGCCCTATGAGTTGGTGGAAGCTGTCAATTGAGCAAATTAATGAACGAAAGCTTCTCCCTCAGTTGGTATCGACCTACAGTGAGCCTATCCCGGTGATTACCTCCCGATGAAAGAACCCGTTTTAGCATATGCCCCTCAGCCCGAGCTTCCTTGGGGCGCCCCCTGCCAATATTCTCCCCTAATTCTCGCTTATCACGCTTGCGCTTTCGATCGCCTTTGACACCCTGCTTAGCCTCTCTCATCTTTCTTCGTGGCTGCTTTTCGTAATTCTTTTCGTGCATAACAGACGCAAACAGGCTTTCATCCCCTCTTGGCCCGCGGGGCTTCATCACAACATTAGCGCTGCTATGCTCCTGGACGCGAGCGTGATCCCACGAGGAAGTCCCTGTGGCATACGGCTTCCCCAGCAAACCGGCCCTTGGTGTGCTTGGAGAGAAATCGTCTTTTAGATAGTATAGTCATTCTAGTTAGGCAATCAAAATAGGAAAAGAGGTGCAGGAGATATACGGACGGAGTAGTTTCATCGGGAGTACCTTTTTCGCTCTGCTTTAGACGGGAGGTATCTGAATGACCACGTCTGAGGGGAGTCGGGCTGCTCTGATAATCCATACGATTTTCCATCCCTATTAGCTTGGTGCCCCAGCCGATTTATACCATCGGACACTGGTCAATCAGGATCGGTGATGACTGCCAAGATGCCAATTTCGAGATGGTGAGGATGCTATCAGGCATGTGGGAGGTGGTCGCGGCTTTATTCCTCCGAGAGTGTGCCGGGACTAGTGCCCGAATGACGTCTCAGGATTACTTGGTGATTCATAAAGTATTCGGATGAACTAGCGCCAAGGTGTCCCAGCATACACCTAAACTCCTCAGTCTTGGCGCCAATTCATCCGAATACTTTATGAATCGCCAAAGTAGACTATCCTGCCTCCTTGCGGTCTGACATCTCATGAACTAACCCTAACTAACCCAGTTCCTCAAATCCATTTCCCAGCTCACGAACCGATCGCTCCTTGGGTTGTTACAATTGACCAGTATCCACACTAACTTCACTCCAACTATTGCACTTGGCCGCACTTGTGCTTGGTAAGTAAATTATCATACCGCATTCTTACATGACCTACCGTATTTTCTCGGGTTATACGGTTTTTTGCCAAGCCGGTGCCTGGAGTCTGAAATGGGCCCTCAAATTCCCCCAGCCAGCATAGTAACCAAGGTGTGGGTTATAGGAGTCTACAACAATGCGGCTGAGCGATCGTCTGCAAGGGTTGTTTGCCCAATCTTGGGCAAAACCCGGTCTTGGCAAAAAACCGTAAAACGCGAGAAAATACGGTATGCTCGTGCTCGAGGACCGGGAATATCTATATGTACTGTACATGCATATCTCAAAGGACTGTCTCCACATCTGATAATCTGCATCTAATCCGATCAATTTGTCTATATATGTACTGTACGTACTAATCTCAAAATACGATCTGATCATCTGATAAAATCACTGATCATCAGATAGGGGTATGCCAGCCCACAAATGTGACTGCCCCTACCATGATACCCACACACACCGGGTAACCTTTCTCTCTCAAAATCATTTAATCTCCACCTCTCTATCTTCCTTCTCTCTTTACTATTCTACTAGCTTTCTCTTTTTACTATACGAGTACACCACCGTTTTTTACACAAA
>Ga0307507_10000781_pt1 | contig 70210 bp, 22 predicted proteins | sample 7_EM_MG_FD_207223 | JGI IMG/M metagenome (GOLD analysis project Ga0307507, IMG submission 207223) | Populus trichocarpa ectomycorrhiza microbial communities from riparian zone in the Pacific Northwest, United States - 7_EM | ecosystem: Host-associated > Plants > Roots > Unclassified | place... | reverse complement strand
AGAAATATATAGTTACCTTTTAAAGTTGCTAAGTAGGTTAACTGCGTGTTAAGGAACATATAGTTAGCTTTTAAAGTTGTTAAGTAGGTTAACTGCGTGTTATTTAACTTTTAAAGTTACTAAGTAGGTTAATTGCGTGTTAAGAAATATATAGTTAGCTTTTAAAGTTGTTAAGGTAGTTAATTGCATGTTAAGTTAGTTAAATTGCGTGTTAAGTTAGTTAATTGCATGTTAAGTTGGTTAAATTGCGTGTTAAGTTAGTTAATTGTATATTAAGTTAGTTAAATTGCGTGTTAAGTTAGTTAATTGCGTGTTAAGTTGGTCAAATTGCGTGTTAAGTTGGTTAATTGCATGTCAAGTTAGTTGAATTGCGTGTTAAGTTGGTTAATTGCGTGTTAAGTTGGTTAATTGCGTGTTAAGTTAGTTAATTGCCTGTTAAGTTAGTTAAATTATATATTAATTACATGAAACGCGAAAATTAAAGTCTACTTAAATCTTATCCTGCGAATATTTTCCCAATGTAGATAATTATACGTTCCGGTTAAACTGGCCTCTTACACTTATTCGCATCTAGTGGTTTATTTAAATTTTATATTCTTTTTTATTAGGTTTACTAATAGCTAGGCAATTTCTAAGAAGTAGTTAATAAATTAATAATAGAAATTTGCAAATCCTAAAAATTCTTAAATGTTTTATATATTGCTAGGGCTTTTTTAGTTTATAATTATAGCAACTTTCTTAGGATCCATTTTAATTCTATTACGGGATATAATTAAGCCTAAGTATATAACCTTAGACGTATAAAACTTATATTTCTTAATATTACATTATAAGCCTACGTCTTATAAGAGTTTAAGGACTATTCTAATATATTTTTAATATTTAGAAAGCAAGGACAAGTAAATTAAGATATTATTAATATATGCGGTAATAAATACATTAAGGAATTTATAAAGCGTATTATTAATGTCGGGAATATATCACGTGTCGCCGCGGCACTAGCGTGGCGAGGAGCCTTAAGCTCCTTGCCCTTCCTTATTACAAGAATTAAGAAGCTTTTAACCAACATCACTGTAACCTACTTAAGTAGTCGTTATTGGTAAGTCACCCTATGTGACCAATACTGATTAGTGGTTGAATACATAGTTAACTATAGAGCAGCTAGGTTTTTAAACAGAAGAGACAGTCTCGTGCAGGGGTGCCATATGCGCTCATATAGAATGGATCCTGGCGATACTGTGCTACCTTAAACTTGCGGAAAACTAGTAATAGAAGTGTTACTAAGTACTAGAAGATACTAAGTTGCGTCTATTATACAGAATAACCACATTTACAAAGATTTGGTCGAGTACTTTAAGTCAGAAGTGTTACTAAACCTAGGGTCCCAAGTTAACGTCTAAAACGCGTCAAAATAACCATTTTAATACCTTTGGTGTACCTTCGCAGACCGTAGGATTATAATTACTACCTAACTACACGTCAAACAACCTTTATTTCCCTTAATTTTTATTAAAATGCGTTAAACAATCTTTAATAACAGCTATTATAGCGTTAACCTACCTGAAGAAGTACGAGGACGACATTAACCCAAAGATATAGAAAACCGCTATAATTAATCCTAAAGATGTTAATTAATAAGACTTAAACGGATTCTTATTATACTGTATAGTACACTATAAAGACAGCAAATACAATAACACTATGCTATGGTACTATATAAAGGAGGACTTTATTGGATAAATAAAGGAAATATAGGCTCCTGCGAATAAGGATATTATATAGAACTTCCATAACTTCCTATAGGAGAATGGAGTGTTTGTACCTATAGATGGGGGTGCTATTAGAGATAACATTTAGGAGTAAGTTATTAACGCAAAAGAAGAGCATAAATGGACTCTATAAGAGATTGAGCACCAACTACACACTATAAGGAAGCTTAATTCACAATAGAACCCAAGCAATATACCATTAGAGACGCTTCTACCTCCGTCTTTAACTCCCCTGTATTAACTAATTTAACCCGCAACTTTGACTACTGCCCTTTAGTAAGCACAAGATCCCCCTACTTTGTAATCTAATAGCCTTTAGACCCCACCAACTAGACCTACGTCCCTACTACAGCCTACAATGCAACTCCTACCTCCTCTATCTTAATCTCAAATTGGAGGTAGTTTAAAATTGCTTATAGAGCTTACGAAGCTCTATTCAGATCAGGAGAAGAAGTTTGGTGGGGAATTATATGGTGTTCTTAATTTAAAACTATGTATCTTCTACAACTATTGCTAGAAGGTAGGAATAGAGTCTAATAAATACCACAACGCCTATTCTGTTATGCTTAAGGGCCGAGCTAGTACCTTCTATTATAATTGTTTGGCAGGAAAAGGATATAATTTTGACCACATAATATATAAGTTAAGATGCCACTTTAAAACAGAAGAGAATAAATAGCAGTATATATTAGAATGGAGAGAGACTACCTTTTTAAGAATTATTGCTACAAACCCAGGTGTCCCTTAGCTTAATTATCTTTAAAAGCTCTTTAATTAACTTTAGACGATTTAGCGTGGTTTATCTAAATTATATTAAGAGGATTTCAGCCTATGTGATTAAGTTATTAGCGTATGCTAAGGCGTTAAAGAATATAACCTTACTCTCTTTAATCCTGCAAATACTTATAAAGGATTGTGTGCTTAATTAAGATCTTCTATTGGCACCGCTCTATGCTCTTAAGAAGTATAGTAATTTAACGCCTAACTTTAACCTACTTCGATTAACCCGCCTAACCAATATAATCACAACTGGACTAATCAAACATATGGTGGCCGTGGTAGGTAATATAGTAGAGGGTACAATCAACGACCATAAGGCAAAGGTAGAGGTCCTTGTAGAGGTTCATTCCAAAGTAATTACCAGAAGAAGTGCTATGTTTATAAGAAACTAAATTGCTAGTTAACTAGGCATTCTCTTAATAAGCAAAAGGAGGCATATAATAAGTTTCGCTAGAGTGCAAGAAATGTTAGAAATTATAAGGTTACTATGGCCTACTTCTAAAGCTTCCTGGTTTAATATAAAGGCGTAGAGGATCTTAAGGGTAAGGCTAATAAGGCCAAACAGCTTCTTATAGATATGGAAATTAAGGACTACTCTCCCAACTAATACTTCACTAAGTATGGTAAGGTAGATGGTATATAAACCATTACTGTTCTTAATAACTAATCTACGCTCTATGCTATTACGAAGTTAGATATCTTTAATAAGCTAAAGAAGAGTTCTATATTCTCCTTTAATAACAGATACTCGGCGAACGTCTTTTATGGTATTATGCTAGATACTGGAGCCATAGGAGTATCTACAGCAGGAGAACCTTAAGTTTGAGCTCTTTAGCAGCTTAATAGCTCTGTTTAGATTAACTAATTAACGGCAGGCCAATATATAATTCGTTTTAGTAAGGGTACTGCAATCTCTCTTGGCATAATTAAGGTTAAAACCCCCTTAGGGTATATCACTTTTTACGTTGTTCCCGTGAACACCCTGTTTCTATTTTACATTAGAGATATAGATAAGTTAGGCATTAAGCTAGATAACCTTAAGAATATGCTTGTTTAGGGAGATAATTAGGTGCCTGTTATACACAAATAGGGTTACCCCTAGTTGCTCCTTTATTAACTAGAAAAGAGCGTTGCTTAAAGCTATTTAACTAAGTTAGAGCTACGTTAACTACACTATTATTTTAGCCACCTATCCGTTTACTAATTGCTTAGGGTTCTTTAGCAAGCAGGCTATAAAGTTAAGGTTAAGGCAATTAAGCATCTTATAAAGTACTACTATTACTACTAAATAAACCAGAAGTCCCCTGGCCGATTTAAGTTCACCCTTAAAAATAACTACAACTTCAACTTCTATATTATTGTTGACGTTATATATCTTAGCGGCAAGCTAGTACTCTAAGTTATTAACTTCTCAACCTCCTTCTAAGCCGCACGTTTCTTAAAGGATATATCAGCTAGGAACGCATAGGATACCCTTTAATTATACTAGATTAATATCTACTAAGGACCCCCTAACCAAATTGTTTATAATATAGGAAAGAACTTTTTATCTATAGAGTTTTAATAATAGATAAAGGCAATAGCAATTAAGGTCAAGGAAGTCCCTATTAAGGCATATAATAGTGTTAGAAAAGTAGAACAATATTACGCGCCATTACGCTGTATATATAAGATTATCTCTTTAGAACTAGAGGACGCTAGCAAAGAACTTACCTTATAAATAGCTGTTAAAGCTATCAACGATTCCGCTGGCCCGGATGGACTTATACCTATATTGCTAGTCTTTGGCGCCTACCCTTAAATAACTAACAATTCTCCACTATCTCCCTCTACCGTGTAATGGGCTAAGGCTATTTATAAAGTAATAAAGGAGGTCTAACGTCTCTACGCCACACGCCAGATCAACAATGCATTAGGAATAAGAAATGGCCTAAACACCTTAACTATACTTAATCTGCCACTTTAGTCTAAGGTACGCGTATAGCGTAAAAAGGGAGGATAGTTAGGCCCACATTAACTTATTACAATTAATGGTTAAACTTGCACTATTTAGATGCCTTATAGACCCACTTAATTCCGTTTAACTGTTATTAAGCCTTACTACAAAGATAATAGTTTTAAGCCTTTATAGGATACCCTAGAAGATGCCCTAAAGGAGAATTATAATTAATGTGCTCTAGAAGGCGACTACAATTCTAATATAATTATAGTAGATACGCCACAACTATAACGCGGTAGAGGTTGCCTAAAGGGATTCCAAAATTGCTAACATCTTGTTAATTTTAAAGAGTAATTTATTACTACCATTAAGAATAGAGTTAAGTTATTAATGGCTTTTATAACAGCTAAGGAGAAGGCTGACTTTAAGCTTATAAAATAGCTCTAAAAGGAAGGTCGTATTATAACCCTAGGAGCTCCTTTCCAAGCATCCAATAAGTAGGAGATTAATGGTCTTATTATAAGAGGAGTTTTTAAATTTAAGAAGTATAACCCTACTAAGTTTAATAAAGTTTGCATCTTTAAGTTAAGAATAGTTAACGAGATTAAGGGTAAAGCTACTAATACCCCATTTAAGAAATTAAGGCTTATTATTTAAGGTTACAACAATAATAGCAAGGAGGTAATTCTTATATAATCTCCCATAATTTAACAAGCTAGTTAGCGGGTTATTCTTGCACTAGCTCCCTCCTTAATAAAGAATAGAATAGTGGTCTATTTATAAAATATTACTTAGGCCTATACCCAATTAGAGACGCACCTTTAGCGCTTAATATTGGCATACCTTCCAGAGTAAATTCGCCACTAATATCCCGAAGATATAATCATGGTTATGCTTAAGCCATTATATAGAATCGCAGAGGCAGGAACTTATTAGTGGGCTACTTACAGCAAGCACTATAAAGAGAAGCTTTTAATAACTACTTTTATATTTAATCCCTGCTTCCTTATAACAACTATAGGAACTCTATTTAGAATTATTAGCATGCAAACTAATAATATAATTATCTTAGGAGACGACTAATTCTTAGCTCTTAAAGAAGATAAGTTAGTAAAGGTAAATCTTATAGCAAAGCTAAAGGAAAAGCTTAACTTAAAAACACTATTACTCTTTAATAGATGCATCCTCTCCCTAAATAAGGATTCTATTGCTTTACGCTAGAAGGGTTAAGGTAAGAAGATTAATATTATTAATGTTAATTCTCTAAAGTAAGGATACGTGGAGCAACGCGCTTATAGAGCTTATATTGCTTCTATCTATCAACCTAAGGCTTTATTCAATCTCTCTATTGCCGCTTAACACCAGGAACTAACTAAGGATAATGTTCTTGCCCTAAATAAGCGTCTTTCCTGGCAAATAAACCATCTTAATTGGGGACTACTCTATGCCTATTAATCTTCCCACCGCTAAGCTCTTTGTATTTGTTAATAGATTGTTTATAAACAGCAAAGATTTTAGCTCCCAGCTAGGATATAAAATTATTATCGCAAATAAATCTACTAGAGAGAATAACTTTATAATCCACAGTAATCTTATCTACTGGAGCTTAACTAAGAGCAAGTATATTACTTAAAGCGTTCTAGCGTCAGAGATATATGGAATAGTTAGCGGAGTTAACATAGTAATTGCAATTGGAACTACCCTAAAAATAATTATAGATTAACTTGAACTTCCTATTATCCCTATAATTGTGTATACCAACTCATATTCCCTCTATAAGTGTTTAGTTAAGCTTAGTACCATAAAGGAAAAGCGCCTTATAATTAACATTATAGTACTTTGGCAATCCTACGAGCGGCAAGAACTCTTTAAAATTTAATAGATTAATGGCTAAGATAACCCAGTAGATGTAATAATAAAGGTAAACCTAAATAAGGCTCTAGAAACATTTGTTAACACAAATACTCTATATATGTAAGTTAAAGGTTGGGTTAAAAGGGAGTAAGAGCGAGACTTTGTGATAATGCTGGAGTACACCACCTACGGTATTCTGCGGACCCTAACTTCCAATAACTAATTAGGATTTTATATCCCTGGGATAGAAAATTGCTATTGGTTTGCTTACTACTAGCGCCTTAGCGGCCCTTGCGACATGTCTTCCTACCACTCCCTAATAATTCTTTTTTAGTTTAAAGGCATTTATACAAGCCGTCACATATTGTAATGGCAATAGTAAGTAAGGAGGATTGATATTTGTTATGCTGGTCAAGCGGTATATGTATATAGGTGGCAACCATAAAAGAAGAATTGCCAGTGTTGGGAATATATCACGTGTTGCCGCGGCACTAGCGTGGCGAGGAGCCTTAAGCTCCTTGCCCTTCCTCATTATAAGAATCAAGAAGCTTTTAACCAACATCACTGTAACCTACTCGAGTAGTCGTTATTGGTGAGTTACCCTGTGTGACCAACAATTAACGTATTGCTAAAATATACTGGGACCGTTCTTTATACTAAACGGCATTACTAGGTATTTAAAGAGTCCCTATTATGTATAAAAAGCTATATACTTCTTATCTCCTTTATATATATGGATTTTATTAAAGGCGGCAACTATATTAAGCTTTATAAAGTACTATACCTTTACTAAACAGTTAAGCGTTTCTTAAATTAAAGAAATTGGATATTAGTTTTAAATTATAATTGCGTTTAGAGCTTAATAATCAATATAGAATCTTAAGCCTCCTTCTAGCTTTTTAATGGGTAGTATAGGTAAGGTAAATAGAGATTAACTAGGGCAAATAAATCCCTTTTTTAGATACTTATTAAGGTATTATTGTATTATAAGCAGTTCTTCTTATGATATACTATATAGCGGACTAAACTTTAGTATTATGCCAGGCTCAAGTTCTATCTTAAAATTGTATTTCTCTTAATATAGGGCTAGTTGGTCTGCAAATTATTTTTTAAACTTATTAATTAGGTTATGGTACTCTTTGGGCATAAGAGGTTAAAGATTAGGATATTGTTTTGGTTCTAGTGCTTTCTTAATATCTTCTATAGTTATAGCAAAGATTTTATAATCTTATCTTTTTGCTAATAAGATAAAAGGCGCGGCCTATATTATATAAATTTTAAGAGGTTTTAATATAATATCTTCGCATTCTTTACCATAATTAGCAGTTATAGATTTATTATATTGGCTTAAGGTTCATGGCAAGGGTAATTTATATTATATTAAATTCAAATAGTTATATGCATGTTTATAAGGTAAATGGTTTTTTAAGTAATAACTTTGGCAGTAGGTTATACAGAACTTTAGTATTTCTTTAACCCAGCTAATTAAAGGGTTATGTTATTTCAGCCATATATATCTAAGTATTATCTTATAGTGCTTTAAGGGTGTTATAAATAGGGAAATGTATTTAAGGTGTTTACCCATCTGCAATTTTATAAGAGCGTAGTGCGTCAGTTTACTATATATTAAGGGTTTACTGTTAAAGCCTTATAGGCCTTAGGGCTTATTAAGTTTCTTTAAATTTAGGCGTTAAGTTTTTATATAGTTCGTATTAATAAAGCCTATACTAGTAACTCCACTGTCTATTAAAATTTGTACTTCCTTTTATTTTCTAAGTGTTTAAATTTTACTAAGTATATTAAGGGAGTTATATTATGTATTAGCGCTAGAAAAGCCTAGATACTTATACTCTTCCACCTTTTATTCTAAGGCGTGACTTAGCCTTAGAATAATTTATTTTCGAAGTTAACCAAAGGCGAGGTGCTTTATAGCGTCTAAGTATAATTTATAGAGCGGGTATAGAAGGCTTGACCGGCTCGTGCACGCGACCGGCTCGTACACGGTTTTCCTCACCAAAATCTACCCAAATATACCTTTTTATACCACCTATAACTTAATAACCTTCCAATAGAGTTCTAGAAAATTTTAAATATGGCTTGTTAAATACTAATACTATAATTTTACGATAAAAAATATAATAAAAGACTTAACTGGCTTATATACACAACTGGCTAATATATAGTGCTAAAATGCACCAAAATGTCACATTTTTTAAATACCTATAACTAAATAACTATGATAGCTATTAATATAAAAATTAAAATATGGTCTATTATATAGTAACTTAAACTTTTTATGATATAAAAATATAATTAATGGAATTAATAAATATTAAAAAAACTTATTTATATAATAGATACGTAAATATATATAATATAGCTATATAATAGCTTTATTATTATTACTATTATTAACTTTCTTTTATATTAAAAAGGTACTTTTTTAACGTTATTTTTAATATAAACATTTTATAATATTTAATACTTTTATTATATAAAGTATTGGTCTTAGTATTTAATAAGCCATATTTAAATTTGGACAGCGGTAAAGAGACACCCCCTAATTGATATGCGGACACCCCCCAATTGATACACGGACACCCCCCACTAATTGAGTTTAGTTCCTGCCTGATTAAGTTAGAATATCACGTGAATTTAAGTTTACATCTGCATCAGTGCGCACTGTCGCGCACCCATACCTAAAACCTCGCATTTGCCTTACCTCTAACTGTTAAGCGCCGCCGCGGCCGCTTGACTGGCTCTGTTCGCGTTAATATATTGACTTGTCGTGAGCCATCAGCATTTAAATAGAATACTGAGTATACTACGCGCGGGTGTGGGTGTGGGCGCGGGCGCAGGGTGCGTACAGGTTGGCGCGACCGCGCTCCTTTTAGCGTGGTAAGACCGACCTGCATCCACTGGGCGCAGGCACAGGCACGAGCACGAGCGTGGGCGTGCTTGCAGAGGCAGTTTATAGACATTAAGCAGAGGTAGCAGCATTTAAATAAGTTCACGGAGCGCCTCACGGAGTACTGCGCAATCAGTATTACAGTAACAAAAGTTATATTTTAATAATTTGATTTTCGCGATGTAGATGCAAACAACCTAAATCTATGTATTTCTAACTTGATTAGGCAGGAACTAAACTCAATCAGTGGGGGGTGTCCGTATATCAATTGGGGGGTGTCCGCATATCAATTAGGGGGAGTCTCTTTACCGCTGTCCTTAAATTTTTATAGAATTTTATTCAATGGTTATTACGTTATAGGTGGTATAAAAGGGTGTATTTGGGCAGATTTTGGTGAGGAAAACCATGCACGAGGTGGGTCCGTGCATAAGCTGGTCAAGTCTTCTAATTTAAGGAATAAGTATGACTTAAGGAATAGGTATAATTTAAGGATTGGGTATAACTTAAGGATTAAGAGGAACTACGGCGGACTTTTTTAAAAGGGTAAGTTTGGCAATGCTTTTAAATATATCCTTTTTTACCGCATCCAAAGCATTCTCTATTTATAGCTTAAGTTCTTTATTTATTAGTTCCTAAAGGTATATAGGATTAAGCGGCATTAAGGTCTATAGGGTTATATATAGGGCTTTTGGGTTTTAGAGACAAATCGCGCTTTAGGGTATATACTAGTTTTATAGAGTTTTAAACGTAAGATATAGTTAGCTTTAAAGAATAAGTCTATTTATTATATTAAAGGTCCTTATTAATTTATTAATATATTATAGCAAATTCAGATAGGTTCTTTAGTAGTTCTCTACCTATTAACTAGGCTCTAATCTTATCCAAAATAGCTTATTAAAGAGCAGTAACTCTAGCGGCTTTATTTTAATCTAGCTCACTAATAAGACCTAAAAATTCCAAAAAGAAGCTGGTAAAGTCTTAATTCCATTATTATAGGTTTTTAAGTTTGGTAATAGCTGTATATTTATAGCTGGCGTTATTATATATTTATTCTAGCAAAGAGATAAAGGTTTTAAAATTAACAAAAGTGTTATTATAGAAGAATGGATCTATAATTTATGCAGCGTCCTTACTTAAACAAGATATTCTATAGCTAACCTTACTAGCCTTAGTAGGGTATTAATTATAGTTTATTAAGAGTTTAAGACGGAGCTTGGTTACAAAGGGATATAGGTTATTTTGGTTTTTATTAAATATTAGAGGATTAGGGAGCTTTTTAGATTTTGTAATAGGTACTAGGTTTACTATAGGTATAGGTTAAGCTACTATTACTAGTTTAGTGTTCGCATTTAATATGTTAGGTTTAGGTACCGTTATTTTAATCTTATTTATAGGTATTACTGTTGGGGTTTATAATATAAATGCCTTAATATTGCGAAGTTCTTTATAGAGTGCTTCCATTAATTAACGTGATCCACAAGCTAGTGGCCCATACAAGCAAGTGGCCCACCCCACCAAACACGCGATTACAAAATAAGGTAATTAGTCAACCATAAATAACTGCATTTGGTGTAGCTATCTACTAGCTAGTTGTCTGCCGTCTAGGGCACGTACATGCTGTGTATTCTGTTGATTTGCATATGCTACACTTACGTACTGCCCGTTGCGGTCGCTCAGCCGCTGCCTCCGCTGCCCCCTCTACTGCCCCCTCTACTACCCCCTTCTAGGCAGCTTGTGCACGAGATAGCCCTTCTGCTCCTGATAAAACACCCCCCCTAGCTATATACGTGCGCCTAGTTGCCCTCTTTCGTTTTTAGCGCTGGTTTTCCATACGTAGCTTTTGATTTTTGGTTGCAAGCAGGATAGCGCTTAACATTGCCATTTCGCAACCCTTAACAAGCTAAGTAAGGGCTTGTTCCGTTGGACTTAGTGGGCTATACATACGCTATTTAAGATAGCGCCCTAGCAGAACCGTCTGCTTCTATAGCTTAGTAATATTATGGGGTGTTTCAGCTGCCTAGGATACATTTAATTGCGGACGTTAGGGTAATAGTGTCCAATATTTGGTATATAGTAGTAATAGTACGCGATCTGGATTATACAGAACTAGGCCAGTAGCTACAAATCCTGCCCGTATATTGCTCTAATGTAGTGCTGCCTACCTAGCCTGCCTATATATAGGCAGGAATTTGCGTTTATTAATATGGTTAACGCCGCGGCTCATAATCTGTTTAATAAGGTGTCTATAGGCCTGCTTTAGTACTGAGAAACAGCCTACGTCTAGTGGCTGTAGTAGATGTAATAAATACGCCGGTATGTAAAGGACAACTATCTGGTAATTCAGGCAGAACCGATTGAATTCGGGTAATACGTGGCTGTTATGGCTATTTAGTACTAGCAATCGATGCGTACCAATAGTGTGATCCTTTATATGCTTGTAGAATATCTCTCTTAACCAGATTAGGCTAATCTTATTTGTTATTTAGCTATTATTACTAACACCAATTAACCAGTTGTGTGGTATAATATTATTCTTATACTAGGCAGCCTAGTATATTACTACCTTAAAAATAATAAGTGGTGGAATTGTAATCCCTAGGGCATTAATGCATTTAATAATGGTAACCCATTCTTAATTACCTGGCTATACAGTTCTAGGCCGGCCAGCCCTATTAGTTCCAGTAATAACTTTTGCAGTTACAATAACACCTATTTAGTAGCCAGTTTTATTAAAATTCTATATATTGTTATCTAGAATCTTATACTATATTTTTGTGTCTTAAACGCGTTTAAACTAGGCTCGAATAAGTATAGGATCCTTGCATTTTGCCCATTAATAGTCATACTTACGATTGTATTTAGATTTTAAATTGTTATGGCGGTTAATAAAATTTCGTACCTAGTTCTGGCCAATGGTAATAGGGTCGGTTTGTCTAGTGTATTAGGTAGCTAGAATACTAGCCATCTACCATACGGTCGCAATCCTAGGCGGTATACTACGTTGATCCATTAATAGAATCCACTGCTTAAGACTCTCTTCTTGTATTGGCGTAAGACGGCAATTTGAGGCAGCAGAACCGCGCTGTGGTCTAATGCCGCTGACGCGTCGCTTGACTGTCTTTTGGGACACGTTATATGCCCTCTTAACACCTTGTAAGGATGTAATTTGGCCCAGCTTGTAGGCTTGAACACCTAAGTTGACTCTGCCCTCTCGAAAAAGGGCTTCTTGCTGTTGTGGTGCTGCCATTTGGATAGTTGTTAAATAACGCGTCACGTGTTTGGTGGGGTGGGCCACTTGCTTGTGTGGGCCACTAGCTTATGGATCACGTTACTAGTACTGGGTTTCTAGTGTAGCCTATTACTAAGCTAAGGTATCTATAAAGGCCTATTATATTATAGTTAACTATTCCCTAACTAGGGTTATAATACTTATGGTTATTAAAAGGGATTTAGGTTCATTTACTATTTTAATAGTAGTTGTTTTAATATAATATAATATAAGGGCGCAAAGAGGCTTTAGGTAAGATTTAAAGGAATAAATATAAATTCTATCTAATCTAAGGGTATATAGCTTTTATAGAGTATAAGACATTATATAAAGAAGAGAAAGGAATATAAGAAACTTATAACTAAATATTTAGGGTCTTAGCAGTAGACGCATAGGCATAAGCCCATATGGATTTTGATAAGTTTTAACCAAATTCTATTATATTAGTGGAATTTAGTAGAATTTAATTAAGTTAGTGGAATTTGGTAGAAAATAGTAAATTATAGTAAATAATTGTGGATAGTTATAGATAGTTATAGACAGTTACAAATAGTTACAAATAGTTTTATATAGTTATCTGTTAAGTATTTCACTAAGACATTCCTACTGTAACTAGGCTAGTCCCGTTACACTTTTATTACAATTTATACTAACTGCTAATTATTATAATTAATAATAACGTCCTGTTCTAGATTAAATCTAATAGCTTTAAAGATCTAAACCATATACTTAATCTCCCTATTAATATATAAAAGAGCTAGGAGTTCTGCCTCTATAGTAGACTTAGTAACTACCTTTTATCTAGTTGCCTACTATACTATAGGCCTATTAAACAAGCTTATTAAGAAGCCCTATAAGCTCTAATGTATTAAAGCATTATTAGCAAAGCTAGTATTAGAAGCAGCCTTTAGAACCTGGTTTATCTTATATAGCATAATAGTAGAGAACTTAAGAGCAAAATATCTAGTATTATAGAGATAGGTAAGCAATCTATTAATCTCCGCAAGATAAGCTAGTAATAGATTTTATAAAAACTTAGCTAGCCTACTAACTAAAAAAGAGACATCTAGGTATATAGTAGATATAGGATATGTTGCAGAACCTATACAGCGTTAATATCCTTTCATTTAATTTGGCGTAGCTTCTCCCTTATATAGTGTTAGTTCCTAGCCCAATAGTGGTGCAGCTGACGGTTTTAGATATTTTAGATAGTATATTAAGACTAGCTTTTTAAGATACTAATCTAAACAGAGCCAGAGCTTTCCCTTTTATTAATTTTATATAATATAAGTGTTTAGGAATAACGTAAATTAAGGTATTTAGCGTATCTTAAATTAATCTTATAGCTGCTTTAGGATATCCTCCATCTGCTAATAATAGCTTAGATGTCCTATAATTAGGATATTATTAATATAGAAGAATATAAATATAGGTTTAGTAGGGTGTATATAGAGATATGGCTTATCTGGTACAGCTTTTAAACCTATACTTTATAAAGCAGTAGACATTTCCAAAAACTATAATTTAGGAGATTTACGTAGTCTATACATTACCTTTCTTAGATAGAGAGAAAATCTAGGTAGTAGGTCTATACCCTTAAGGGAAATAAGGTAGACCTTATTATTAACTAAGGCATTAATAAAGGCATTTACAGCGTTAATCTATATAACGTCTAGGTTAAAGCCAGTAATAAGAGCGTAAAGTAGATGGAAGGTTTAATAGGCTACTGTTATAGCTTTAACCTTCTCTTATAAGACTACTTAAAGATCTCTATAGATAACTAAATAAGCCTTAAATCTCGTAATAAAGCTATCTAAATCTTCCTTATAAGTAAAGACCCATATAGTAGGAAGTTAATAAACCTTTTTAACTAGCTATACCTTATCCTAGGTCTGCTTTCTAGTTAAGGCCTTTATTTTAATATAAGCAGCTGCTTTAAACTCTGTAGCGTACTTATAATTAAGCATCTCTTTCTATAACTTTGGTAGCGGTAGAAAGTTATCTTAATATCTATACGTCTTTATAGTAGCAGTATAAAAAGCATAAGCTAATGGTGTTGTATCTAGATTAATAATATTATCACCATCATTAATTTAAACCGTAAAGGCTCGTTGTTATAGATCTTAATTTAGTATATCTTTCTTCTTTACTATAGGCCGCTTTTTATAGCCAGAATGTCTCTTAACCCCTAATAATAAGCCTACTATTATCTAAGGTTTAGAATAAGGTGTAGGATCTATAATTAGTAGTTTAGTAACTTTAGAAGATAACTAAGTAGTAGATAGTATCTATAGCGTAGATACCACAGTAGATAGTAATTACTAAGGCGCTAAAGATGCTAATAGTATAGACGGTTCTAGAGTTAGCTCTAGGGTAGGTAGCTAATAAAATTCTTCTGTTAAGATCTAAATGCTTTTTAATATAGGAGTAATATTAATACTTACTAAATATGGTAGTCTTATATCTAGTTCTTTGTTAAAGTTCTCTATTTAGTTCTTACTGCTATCTTAAAGATTATCTAGTAGGTTCTAGACTTGCTAAAAATGGTCCTTTTAAACCTATAAGATAATAAGATATTCTAGTGTCTTAAAAGGTTAATATCTCTTTAACTTATTAATTTGTATATTATAAGATCGGATAATACAGTTGGTGGTTAGTATCTATATCCTATAGATATTTAACGCTTCTATACTAATAAGATAACCTATTTAAGCTTATAGCTTAAACTTTGCCTTCCTAGGAATGCCATATTTAATAAGTATATAGGTTAAAGATCCAGCTATATAAAGTCCTACTAGCTATAGCTTCCATTTATATAGCATCTTAAATAGGGTCTTTTAGTTAATAGACTTAATAGGAGTTTAATTAAGTAGGAATACTGCTAGAAGCATAAACTTAGGCCATAGATCTATAGGTAACTTTACTTTAATAACCGCAGTCCTTGCTTATTTAGAAATGGCTCTCCCTAACCTCTTTGTAGGTCCATTTTAAGCTAGGGTATATAGTATTAATTGCTTAATAACACCTCCGTTAAGCTGGATAAGGTTCTTTACCCTAGCGCCTATACCTTACTCCTTATCTACATACTAAATACAAATACCTTAAGTATTAAATTTCTTTATAAATGCTATTATTGATTTAAAGAGTGGGAGCAGTGTCTCTTACTTATAGTTCTTAATAGGAAAAGCATAATGGTACTTTATATAGTCATACTAAAAATAAGCTATATACGTGTCTCTATTAAACCCATCTTCTTCTATAATAATATTAAAGTAAACACGTTTAAAAGGGTAGGTCCCCTTTACTAATATTCTGTAAAATGTCTACTAAGTTATCTTTTTAAGAATATATAGTTTATAGAGTAGTATACTGTACAGAGTTCTTCCTCTATTTATCTTAACCACTTTAACCCTATTTGCCGCAGTCAGTAGATAATCTACTAACTCTATATTATAGTGTAGTAAGCATTAATACCATACTTTATTATATGCTAAGGTCTTAAAAAATCTAGTAGATGTAGCGTAGGCAGTAGGAGTAGGTGGTAAGTAGGTAATAGCATTAATAAGGTAGAGACCTCTATATTCTATAAGGTTAGCAAATAGGGTTCCGTTATCTTTATAGCATAGATAGTTTATAAACTGGTTAATAATTACTCTAACCCTATAGAGCCTTACTATAGATATCAGATTAGTATAAAAATAGAGAGTGTATGCTACGTTCCTTAATATCAGATACTAAGTTAGGCGTTGTTTTCCCACCTTAATTGCTAAGTTAATATTACCATATCCATGGATTTCTGCCCCAGAATCTCTAGCTGTTGCTATAGATATGCTTAGCTTAAAGTTATAAAAGTATCTAATATTGTTGCAGAAGTGGGTATCTACTATAGTATTATACCCCTAGGCATTAATTAAAGACAGATCTAGATAATCCTGTAATAATATTAATAATAAAAAGGATGTTGTTACAGCAGCCGCTATAGCTTAGGGCCTATTTAGATCCTTAATCCTTTTAGCAGTAGACAAAGCTAATATAGATATCCTTAACCTAGGACCTTCCTTCTTAATCTGCTTAAGCCTTTTATTATAATATTATTTATTTATTAGGACCTTAAGCCATTCTTAACACTTCCTTAAACACTTATTATTTGGTATAAAGTTCGGACCTTAAAGAGACTAAAATAGTTGCTTGCAATTCTTTAACTTATAGGGTAAACCATAAGCAAAGCACTTTGCCTTAGGTGATTAAGAAGGTACTAGGGTAGTAAACGTTATAGGATCTGCAGATGGCTGCCCTAAGAGTATAGCATGGGTATTACGTCCCGTATTTAGATGCTTATAGAGGAGGTTAAATTCCTTAATTATTATTGCCATTTTGAGCCTCTCTAACCTCTTAGCTACCTTTTAAATAAAGGCATAATATGTTACGGACAGCTTAAGTACGATGTTACGACTACTTGGAGAAGAGTCGGAGGAAGCTAGTTGGTTGATACAGGTACGGTCTAGGATGGATCCGGTGGAACTATATAACGAGGAATGGTAGCTAAGGTCACATAATGTGATCTGTGTGATCTGTGTGATCTGTGTGATCTGTATAGAGCATACAGAGCACACGTACCTTACGGAGCGAAGGGATTTCTTAGGCGTACGGTTGTGTATTTAAAGGACCACAGTCCCTACCTAGATAGTTCTCTCTTTGTAGTAAATCTTAGAATATAATTGGAGTTAATCTATTAGGCAACCACTCCACTAATTATTATTATGTTGTTAATTTGTTCTTACCTATATACCTAGCCCAATAATAGGACCTACTGTAGTTCCTACTATAAGGTTCTGTTATATATTTACTACTAAGGTTATGGTATTAAATAAGATTAAACAACATGCCACCCAAAGCACCAGTTATAATAATGTTAATGGCAGCCACAACCTTAGGGCTAGGAGATACCAGTATAGAAGATATAGATTCCTAAGTGGTTACGCGAGGTTAGTTATAGGAAATGGTTAATTACTTATAGGATAATAGCAGGCTACTTAAAAAACGCATTAATGGAATTAGAGCAGTAAAGGTTAAGTTACCTTTAATTAAATAGTTCTTAGGAGAGAAGTTAAAGCTTAAAGGGTTTTTTATGCAGATGTATTTTAAGGTTATGCAGAAAGGAGCGAAGTTAGTAATACCTATAGACTAGGTAGCGTATGTAGGACTATTCTTGTTAGGAAGAGCTCTAGAGTGGTTTAAGCCTTATCTTATAGAGATATAAGCAAACGGTATGACGACTACTAACCTGGACGTACGGTATGTGTTTGCAAGTTGGAACGGATTTATAGAACAGTTAACGTAAATATTTAGAGACCCTAAAGCAACTACAATAGCGGAATAAAAACTTTAGAACTTAGTATAACGCACTTTAGCAATTAAGTATATAACGCAGTTTTAAACACTAGCTATATAGGTTAAGTGGAATAACAGGGCGCTTATAGTATAGTATAAGTAAGAACTTAAGGCTAAAGTCTAGGACGTAATTATTTTAATAGAAGATGTGGATACTCTAAGGGAGTTAATAGACTAGTTAATAAAGATTAATAATAGGATCTATTAAAGGGAACAAGCTAAGAAAGGGCAAGATAGAGTTCCACAGTTATATAAGGTGTAGAGTATGTAATAATAGATATAGAGTTAAAAACTATAGAATGGCGTAGAGCTAATGGACCTAAGCGGTACTAAAGAAACCTAAAGGTAGGGAAAGAAACTATGGAAACCTAGAGGTTAAGGATCTAGTAATTAAAGGACCTAGGAGCAGAGGCTAAACCAGGGATCTTAGTAGTAGAAGACGTTTAGGCGGACTCTATAGCAAGAAAAATGGTTTAAAGATAGGGTTTATATAAATTATAGAAAATAAGGTCATTTCGCCAGAGACTATAGAGGTGGTTAGAGTAACTATGCGGTAAAGGGAACCCAACTAGCAGGAGATATGTACATATAGAGGGATAATGGTGCACTATAAGGAATAAAAGAATGTTTAATTAATAGTTTTGCGTTTTGTTATAATAACGCATACTAAATTTATAAGGATGTTAAGTACGGCGTAAGCTATTGGCTATAGGAGCTATTGTTATCTAAGTTTAGAGGAACTAATAAACTAGCTTATAGATTGGATATTAAAGACGATAAGTTTAATATAGGCGAAGTATTTACTAATAATAAGGTAATAAAGGCAGCTTACTAGAAGCATATAAACCTTAGAGAGGTTAAAATAGAAGCAGAGACTGAGACCATTACAGAATAAGGTTTAGTAATGGGTATTGCGATACTATTAGATACAATTTCCATCGCTTTACAAGATAAAAGGAGCAATGTTTAAAAGAAACTAAGTAAATAGACGACTGCTAGTGCTAGCTTATTACTTAATAAAGGCAAAAGGCTATAGGCTTAAGATTCTTAAGAAGAGATAAGAGAAGCTTAAAATTCTTAAGATAAGATAAGACACACCTAAGGACCTATAACGGACGAAAACTAATAGGAAAGGGCAGCTACTTAGTTTATAGATAAATAAATGAGTATAGGATGCAAGTTTAGGAACTATAAGTTTGGGGAATAAATAAGAACGTTAACAATCCTAGGTGAATATAGTGTTTAGCCTAAAGATTAAACAGTTAATACCTAGATTAAAAAGTAAAATAACTATAAAGATCTAGCTGCAAGACGCAGAAAACAAGAAACTATAGATAAGTTTAGGATAAGAATTATTATATAGCAAGAGTAAAAGCTAGACAAGAGGTTAGCAATACTAGGTTATATAAAGGACAGAGCACCTATATAAAGAGTTACTAATAGGCCAAGTGTAGGGACACCTAGGGTAAAGTAGTTAGATAAATTAAAATAAAAAGAGGATCTAGATACTCTAACTAGGTTTAAAGAAAGATATACTAAAGGATATTATAATATAGCGATAACAAGGTACTTTTTAATAGATAGACTATACACACTAAACTAGTTATATGGAAAGTAGTATAGGCAATAATATAATAACAAATAGGAAGACTTTTATATATAGCTAGATAAGAAAGTTGTCTAAGACTAACCCATTATAGAAAAACGTATAAGTTATATTAAAGGAGTATTAATTATAATGTTAAGGAACCTAGAAGAGGAATCTAGGGACTAAAGAAGTAAACAATAAATCTTAGTACCTGTAGTAGAGATACCAGTGGTTAGGTTAACTAGGTATAGGTTTAAACTTAAGAATAAAGATAAACTAAAAGTTAACCTAAAATATGTAGCGTATTATACACTATTATGGATAGCTTGTGTGGAGGACACCTATAATATATATAGAGCACCAAAAGACAAGAATTGGAAGTACCTAGTAAGGATATATTAGACACCCAAGGAAAGGCAGTTTAGGAATACTAAGTATATACATAGATAGCACCTAGTAGAGGTATAAGGTTAAGGAGATTTAATACTTTAACCAAGAAGATTCCTTACAAAAGAATGCCTAGATAGATAATAGTAGTGGGAGTACCTAGAGAACACTTGTCTATGGCATATAGAGGAAAAGAAATAAACTAAGTATTGGCCTAAATTGGATTAAGTATAAGTAGGATCTAGCAGCTAATAGTTAGGAAAAGGAGAGGTATATAGGACTAGAGGGAACTAGTGTTAGAGCCTTAGACCCTTAAGGGAATTTAAGGATAACACCTAAATTTATAAGTTAAATGGCAAGATTAGTAGTTTAAAGCGTTAGTAGATAGTAGAGCAACTAGAAACCACATATTACTAAGGGTAGTAGAAAGGATAGGGTTACTATATAGATAAAAGGAACACCTATATCTACTTATAATAATTTTAGGAGATTAGATAGCCTATAGAGGAGGTATTATTAATCTTAAAATAGGACCTATTTAGTTAACTATTAAAGGGAGACCAGTTAGAATGTCTTTTAATATCCTACCGTTGGGACAGGATGAGGTGATACTAGGAATGCCTTAGTTATAGGAGTACAATCCAAAAATCAATTAGGTTACAGGTTAGGTTAATATTAAGGATACTTAATAATATAAGATGCGACAGTAAACCAAGTTAGTATAGTATTAAGTTAGAGTAATATATGAAGAGACTAAGCGAGGCTTAAGCTATATACTAAAGAGATACTATAAGTATAGCAAGAAGTTATGGTTACTAGAAAGTAAGAAGCTGTTAGAATATACAGTATAGGACTATAAAATAGAATTAGAAGAGGGAATAAGTTTAAAGTTCTTTCTAATTTATAAGCTTACTAAAATAGAGTTAGTAGCGCTTAAGGAGTTTATCCAGGAGAACTTACGTAAGGGATATATTAGACCGTTATAGTTATTAGTAGGATATCTAGTATTATTTATCCTAAAGAAAAATGGAAAACTTAGAATGTGTATAGACTATAGATAGTTAAACAGTATTACTAGGAAGGATAGATATCCTTTACCCTTAATTAGCGAAATCTAAGATAGGATAGGTAATGCAAAAATCTTTACAAAAGTAGATCTGAGATGGGTATACTATTAGATTAGGATTAAGGAAGGTAATAAATAGAAGGCAGCCTTTAGGTTAAAGGAAGGACTATATAAACCATTAGTTATATAATTTGGGCTTATAAACGCACTAGTAATATTCTAGAAGCGAATTAATAGCGTATTAGGAGAACACCTAGATAAGTTTGTTATAGCATATCTTGATAACATTATTATTTACTTAGAGAATAAGGAAGAATATAGAGAATACGTTAAATGGGTTTTAAGAAGACTATAGGAAGAACAGATACTAGTAGCAATTAAGAAATGCGAATTCTTTATAAGGAAAACCGATTTTATAGGATTTATTATTAAACTAGGAAAGATTAGTATGGACCTAAAGAAAGTTAAAGCTATAGTAAGTTAGCAAGAACTAGAGAATGTTATATAGTTAAGGTCGTTTCTAGGGTTTTGCAACTACTATAGGAGGTTTATAGTATAGTGGTTAAAAAGTATTAAGCTATTTATAAGGCTAATAAAGAAAGAGGAACTATAGATTTAGGGTAGTAAGTAGAAGAAGCTGTTCTAGGAACTTAAAGAGTTGTTTACCTAAGAACTAATCCTTAAGATCTATTAACTAAAGTTAGAAACGGTTGTTAAGACAGATGTATTAGACTTTATACTAGGAGTATACTTGCTATAAAAGCACCAGGACGCATAGCATCTAGTAGTATACTATAGTTGGAAGATGACACTACTAGAGTTAAACTACGACATCTATAACAAAGAGTTGTTAGGTATAGTTGCAGTACTTAAGGAATAGAGAGCATTCTTATAAGGCATAGAGAAACTATTTATGGTTAAGATAGACTATAAGAACCTTATAGGATTCCTAATAACAAAGGAACTTAACCAAAGACAGGTTAGATGGGTGGAAATGCTTATAGAATACCATTTTGAAATTTAGTATACTAAGGGTACAGACAATACACGAGCAGATACTCTAAGTAGAAAGGCTGAACTATAAAATAATAAAAGGCTATTAGGAGCTTTATTGCGAAAAGATTAAGACGGATTAATTAGGTATAATTATCTAAGAATTATAGCAACTAAAGAAAGTTAGATCTATAAATTACTAGAAAGTAATTGGATATAGAAGATCTAAGAAGCATAAGTGGAGGATTTAGACTTAGAGCAATATAAAAATAGAGAAGTAACGTATATGCCTAAGTCTATTGCAGAAGAATTTGTTAAGGAATTCCATAAGGGAATAATATAAGGACATAATGGGTCTATAGGACTAGTGTTAAGACTTTAAGAGGAGTATATTATTTAAGGAATCTGGGGATTAGCAAGATAAGTTATAAAGGAATATCTAGATTGCTAAAGGAACAAACTGACGAGGCATAAGCCATATGGAGGGCTATAACCTGTTAAAATACTAGAAAGACTATAGGAGGTTATATTATAGGACTTTATTATTAAGTTACTAAAGTTAAAAGATCCTATTACAGGACAAGATTATAATGTGATTTTAGTAATAGTGGACAAGCTAATAAAGTGGGGATACTTTATAGCATGCACTAAAGAGATATTAGTAGAAGAGGTCGCTAGAATCTATATAAAGAAAGTATTTATAAGATATGGAGCACTAGATAAAATTATATCGGATAGAGATCTAAGATTTATAGTAGTATTTTAGGAAGTGTTTCTGGTAGAATAGGGAGTTTGCGCAGCAACCTCTATAGCGTACTATTTGCAGATGGATAGATAAATAGAAAAACTAAACTAGATACTAGAACAGTATCTAAGGCATTATATTAATTATGCATAGAACAATTGGGTATTATTACTACCAGTTACGCAGTTTATATATAATGCAACACCATAAGAAGGAATGGGGACATTACTATTTAAGGTAAATTACGGGTATAAACCAAGAATATTATTATCACTACGCTAAGTAAAGAAAATGAGTAGCATAGCTAAATAAAGAATAGAGACGTTAATGAATCTTTATATAGACCTTACGAAAATAGCTAAACTAGTATAAGAGCGAATAAAAAGGTACTATAATGCTAAGAGATCTAAGGGACTAGATCTGAAGGAGGGAGATAAAGTGTAGCTATTATACAAAAATTTTAAGAGTTAATAACTAAGCAAGAAGTTAGACCACGTTAGACTAGAACCTTTTAAAATTGTATAAAGAATTTTATTGGTTATGTATAAGTTAAACCTACTAGCTAAAATAAAGATCTACCCTATATAATATGTCGCGATGCTAGAACTAGTATATGGGGATGTTGAGCCACCAGTTTATAAGGCAGACATATATAGAGGACAAGAAGAAGATAAATGGCAAGTTTCAAAGATCATTAGTTATAAGGATGTAGATAATAAAACATAGTATAAAGTAAAGTGGATAGGCTATAGTGAGACTACCTAGGAACCACTAAGCAACCTAAAGAACGCTATAGGAAAGGTATAGGAGTATTAGAAGAAAGTAGGTTAGGTAATATTAATAAAGACGGATTGCTAAAGAATGAATTACCTAAGGGGGACCCAAGAGGAGCAATTGCCAAGCTACTTGAAGTTGTTTCCCTTATAGGAGGAGAGCCAGTTTTTTTATTACCTAGCTTAGACAGACCCTGTTAAACCAGTTTCTACTCCTTAGAACGAACCTTCTTACAAACCTTCTTAAGACGAAGAAGACGCGTAGAGGCAGATAAGTACGCCTTATAAGTAGCATAAGTACGCTGAAGCTTAGTAAGGGAAGCTAAGAGCTTATTATTAAGTTTTGTAGCGGTAGATTAAATATAAGACCCTATAATAAGTTACTTAGGGAACCTAAAGACTGTTAAGAGTTATAGGACGTGTACACTTAGCGTTAAAGATAGAGCGGACGTTGCAAGATAATTAAATATTTGCTTTAGTGCACTCCAAATAAGAGGACGGTTGTTAAGATAAAGGGCTTGCTAGCACAATATAGACTAACCCCTCTTTTATACAGCAAGAATATGGAGACGGTATTATCTTACTTAGAGACAAGATTGCAGCAATAGTACAAAACCGGCGAGCTATAGAAGAAGAAGAAGATGCTTTAGGCATAATAAGTAAGGATATTAACCAGATTAATTAAACGGATATCACACCTCTAGTAGACAACTTAGAGATGTTAGGAATCTTTAAGGACAAAGATAAAGAGGAGGGAGATAGTGTTATGGATAGCTTAAGTACAATATTATAACTACTTGGAGAAGAGTTAGAGGAAGCTAGTTGGTTAATATAGGTATGGTCTAAGATGGGTCTGGTGGAACCATATAACGAGAAATAGTAGCTAAGGTTACGTAATGTAATCTATATAATCTGTGTAATCTGTGTGATCTGTATAGAGTATATAGAGTATATGTACCTTATAGAGCGAAGGGATTTCTTAGGCGTATAGTTGTGTATTTAAAGGACTATAGTCCCTACCCAGATAGTTCTCTCTTTGTAGTGAATCTTAGAATACAATTGGAGTTAATCTGTTAGGCAACTACTCCACTAGTTGTTATTATATTGTTGATTTGTTCTTATCTATATACCTAGCCTAATAATAGGACCCACCGTAGTTCCTACTACAAGGTTCCGTTATATAATATAGAGCTGGACAGATCTCCTTATAGTCCTAGATAAAGGCTTATATAACACTGCCTTCTATTGCCTCTATTAACCCTTCCTCTAGCTCTTCGCTATTCTATATAATGGTAATATAAAGCTAAAGCCATAATTCTAGAGTCTGGCGTTTAGGTCCTTGTTTCCGTTTCTTAAGATTGTCTAATACCATTTATTATAGCGTAGCTTAAAATAGCTTTACTACCTTCTTAAGCTGTCTTAGAATTGAATGTAGTATAATAAGGGTTTTAAGATACCTAAAGAAATTGGTGCCTATAGTAGCATATAAGAGTACTATAAAGGTATAGAGCTTCTCTTCCTGCTTTAGGTAGTCTTATTATTAGAGCTTATAGAGCTTAAAAAGCATCCTCTATATCTCTACAGATTGCTAAGTTTATTATCCTTAATAACTTAATAACCCAGGTATAGCTGTTCTAGTAGACGCTAGAGTTGCTGCTAGAGCTATAGGAGCTGCTACAGGTATTATAGGAGCCGCTACTAGTGTTATAGGTACTGCTGCTAGTGCTGCAGGAGCTGCTGCTATTAAGGGTATATCTAGCTTAGTGTTTTTCTTAATTTTGTCTTCTGTTTTATCTAGGTTAACATAGTCCTAGATCTTTGTAAAACTTACTTCTTAGCGGATAAATTAAAACTATAAAGGCCAGTCTTTTTGGGTTAGTAAAAGAGGATTAGTAGAGTCCGTTGTTATAGGTGCCATAGTGGCTTTTATTATTTTCTTAAGGTTGCGTAAAGAGACACGCTTACGCGTAAAGCACGCGGTATTTTATAACGAACTATGCTTAAAGAGGCTTAGTGGTATTTATCTGGCCACTAAGATCTCCCTAGTGCTTAGAAGGTTACTAGGCTTATAACTTTTAGCTAGGTAGGTATTACGACAAATAATATAAGCTAGCTAATAGGTAGAGACATAGAATTAAATAAGTGATCTATCTTATTTAAAGTGGCTCTAAGAGCCCTAATATATATAAGAGAATTAACCCCCTATAGGGGTCCCTAGAGAGTGATAATACAGGTTAAAACTAGACAGACACCGTCTAATATAGACATTAAACAGCACCTATCGCACCTCTGTAGTAAAGCTACCTCCGTGGCCAACAGTAGTAAAGCCATATACTTTAGCTGCAAGAACTTCTGGCGGACTTGCGACCGGCCTTCCTTTACAATATTATAATCTTTGTCAAATATCGTAAGGTTCCCACCCATACAGTATTGCCAAATTTTATCAGCAATTGAAGAGACAGCGTTATATTTGCGTTTTGGCGGCCATAATAAAGGCGTAGTTAAGGAGGAGAAGAGGAAGCATATGTCTTTAATTTGGTTCTCCTAGCCAACCGCGAATCTCTAGGGCAACCAAGGCAATTCTCTAGGGCAACTAAAAAGGTCCTTGCGCGTAGCCACAGCCGTTCGCTACAATTACTATATATAGTTAGTGGCAATTAGGCGAAACTGGATATCTGTACCAAATCTGCAACTCGCTAAAGGGGGGGGGGGGGAGGTAAAGCTAGTCGTGCACATCACTATAAGGCAAGAAGGGGAGGAAGTAGTAATAAAGCTTAGGTAGCGAGCGGTGGTTTAGTTAATTTGGCAATTATTAGTAGATATGCCGCGGTACTTCTAAAAACACAAAAAAGGAACCAGAATATATATAAATACAGTTATTTACAAAATATTGGTAAAAATTTGCCAAGCTAAAAAATTCGCATTATACCTTACCAAAATTTTACGGAGGGAGTATGATTTTAATTTTACTACCACAATTGTTATAATTATAGGTCGCTGCCTTTTAGATAAAGTTGGTTATAAAATTAGGCTTCGTGTTAAAGCTAATAAAAGTATAGTAGCTATTATAGAGGCAGTAAAGGTGTTTAAGAAGGCAATTTACAGGCTATAGTTAAACCTTAATATTTAGGGCAAGCTGTATATACCACTTATAGTTACTCTTAGCTAATATAGATTTCTACTACCTTATTAAAAAATTGTAATATATAATATTATAGTGTTAAGTTTTCTACTAACTTATTATGGAGAAGCTTTGTTAATTTCTTAAAGACTAGCTAATTATATATCTATATAAGATATAGACTTTCCTATTTAACAAATTTAATACCCTACTCTCTCTTATAAGTATATACCGTATAACGGCTCGCATAAATGCCTCTAGACCAAAGCTTGTGGATTACTATTTAATAAAGATACTAAGCTAAGGAGGAGGAAAGGTAGCTGTAAGGGCTTATATAAACAAATAGGTAGCATGGGCCGCTAAGGCGCTAATAGTAGACGAGCTAATATTAGGCAAGTAAACAGTAAAAAATAGTACTAGACAGTATTAGATAGTATTAGACAGTATACTAGGTGGTAGAATGTGGCAGAATATAGTAGGTAACACGCTTTAGCACTATTACATTACCCCCCCCTCCTAAAAAAGCCTGCCCTTAGGCGTTATCTAAGCTCCCTATTATTATCTAAATTGTTATAATTATCTAACCCTTCTTCCTAGCATTTAATCCAGCTGTTTAATTTATATAGTAGTCTAGGGAGGTTAGGGTAGGCTAGGTGGAAGTCCTATAGCTTATAAGGGGAGTACTTAAAATTAGATGCGGGGTACCACTTTAGGTTATTATTATGGCCTACCTAGCTTGCGTGGTATTTTAAGATATTATAGACCTTTGTTACCGCTAAGATTTCTTTAACTTCATATTCTTTGTTCTCTATAATCTAGATTAGTGGTAGGGGGTCATTATACTACCTAGGTAGTAGATTACCTATATTTTTTTATAGCCGGTTTAAAGAGAAAATGGGGTAGATCTTTATTAATTCTAGTAGCTTAACCTTAAAAAAGTGTCCTATTTTTTAAAGAGTCTTATATAGGCTAGCTATTTAATAGTCTAGCTTACAGCTCGGCCTCTAGGTTTTTTAGTTCTTTATTAACACCTATACCTTATCTTTTACTTAGAAGTCTACCTCCATAGATATCTAGCTATAGGCCTATTCTAATATTTAGCTAAATATAACTATTCTATAGTGCCTTACTGCTATACTATCTAAGGTACAAAACCCTTTTATTGCCCTCTATTATATTATAAAGGAACAACTTTAGGTTTAGCCTATAACAACCCCATTTTAGATTATCTTAACCCTATAGATGCAGCTTATCTTAGAGGCTAGTGCTAATTACTGCTGTAAGAACCTCCTAATAAGTAATAAGGTGGCCATTATTATACTAGACAAGTACAGTAGTGCTAGCTTCTGTAATATTATGCTTATAGAGCGTAGTATGCCTAATAAACCCCTATAATACTGCCGTATTAACTTAGCACATACCGTATATATACCGCTCTACTATATCCTACTCTTCCCTCGCGGTAATACTAGCTAGCACTAGGGTCTTTAACTATATAACTCTAATTAAGCCTACTAATAAGACCGTTTAATATAGTAGGCGTACTTTTAGTTCTATCTATACGTCTATATTAACTCTAAGTTAGTTCCTTTTACCTACTACTGGCTATTTTAGTAGTATATTATAAATGCATAGGCGCTATATAATTAGAATAAGCTTAGCTGGATCTGCTTTAACTAAACAACCCTCTATATAGAGCTGTATAATAGTATTATAGATACTCTTACCTGCAATAATCTGGACCCTACCTTATTAGGCCGCTATATAGTCCTCTTATTAAGTTTTCTTAGTAAAGCTTGCTTTTTTAGGCAGTGCTATTAGAATTTAATAGCTATTATCTATAAATATGGCCGTCTAAGTATATTTCTTATATTTATTACTAACCCTAGGTAGAACAAGATTACCTATAAGCTACTACCTAGGTAAACTGCTATAGATAGGCCTAATCTAGTTACGCGCGTCTTTTATATAAAAGTTATTTACCTCCTATATAACCTAAAATGGAAGTAGATCTTTAGCTAGTACTACGGCTATGTCTAGACTATTAAGTACTAGAAATAGGGCCTGCCCTATTAGCACCTACTACTTTTTCTATATCTATATAACTACAACAGGCTGCTAGACCTAGCTATTATTAACCATTTTATATCTATAGAGCTTTTATAGCTAGAGGATAATCCTACTAGTTGTCTTATTAAGATTATAAAGTTAATAATAGTTTACGGCCCTTACGGCCCCTAGAATCTATAAGCTCCCTATATAGTTTTGCTAGGGCTAAGCCTTTTACTAACCTACTTAAAGCGGTACCCTAAGCCTTTTAACCCTACTACTATTATATATAAGGACGGCTGTCTAGAATACCACCATTATAATAATAGGTGGATATAATCTATCTGCTTACTGGGGCCTTTTAGAGCTATATTAAAAATAGACAACCGCTAGATTATTCTATATAGCCTATATTTAACCATAAAGTACTATGCCTATATAAATGTTAAGATCTACACCTCTGTAAAGTCTATTAAGTATATTTATAAGTATATATATAAGGGGAACAACTGTACTACTTTATAACTTATAAATAGCAATAAGGTAAGCCAGTATTTATAGGGTTGTTATATTGGCCCCTCTAAAGCTATCTAGTAGCTATTTAAGTTTCCTATTTATAAGGAGTCTCACCCTATAATCTAGCTTGCGGTATACCTTTTAGGTAAGTAGCCTATATACTTTTAGCTAAAATAGTCTATAAAGGAAATCTAATAGCGCCTTAAGCTCTCCTACTCTATATTAATAGCCTTCTTTAAGTATAATATAGAGTATAAGGATAGTTGTAACCGCCTATATTAAGACTTCCCTAAGCGCTATATCTTTTATCTAAAGCTATAGGAGTAGCGTCCTTACTAGTAAGGCACCGCGATAGGCTATATATATTACTACAGCTCTACTATAGGTAAGTGTGAGGGCGCGAAGAGGCTTCGGGGAAGATTCGAAGGAACAATATAAATTCTATCTAAATCTATGGGTATATAGCTCTTGCAGAGTACAAGACGTTGCGTGAAGAAGAGAAAAAAACATAGGAAACGTGTAACTAAATGTTCGAGGGTCTTGGCAGCAGACGCGTGGGCACGAGCGCACGCGAGTTTCGACAGGTTTCGACCAAATTCCATCACGTCGGTGGAATTTGGTGGAATTCGATCGAGTCGGCGGAATTTGGTGGAATTCAATCGAGTCGGCGAAATTCGGTGGAAAACGGTGGATTACGGCGGACAATCGCGGACAGTTGCAGACAGTTGCAGACAGTTTCACAGTCATCTGTCGAGTGTTTCACCGAGATATTCCTGCTGTAACTGGGCTAGTCCCGTTACAGTAAGAGGTTCTATTTATAGCTACTACTAATATCTGTTCCTGGCCCTACCTCCTTTAAAAACCTCCATACTATTGCTGGTATAGTTTATCTAATCTTCTAGACTGCCTATATAGCTCTTGGGCTACTAGAGAATAATTATAAGTAGATTAATTACTTTATAGAGGCCGCTGTTTTTGCTATTAGCGCCTAGCTACGCTCCTTATTTATAACTACTTTAGTTTATAGCCCTATTGCGGAGCTAGTTGCTTTATAGGACCTCTTTAAATAGTCTATCTATAATAATCTGCCTTACTTTCTAGCCCGCCAACCTAATACTCCTCCTATAGTTGGTAAGGATAATAATGTCTATCTTAATTACGGCCTATATCTTATCTATTAGATGCTTGTAAATTACCAAAAAATACTTATAGACTATAGCCTACTCCAGTTTTAGCACTAGTAGGCTATTATTACTAAGGGAAGTAACCTACTTCTTATAGCTAAGCTATAGCAATATAACTCTATAGAGGAAGGTCTCTAGTTTACTAAGCTATACTAGTAGCTAAATACTAATTAGGCAGCGTGCTTTAATACTATTGTTACCGCTATAGATACAGATCTATAGACGGCCCGCTTTTTCCTCTAGGGCCCTATAAGCACTAGTAAAACATTCCTCTATTACTGCCTCTGCTATTACTACCGCTTATATAATAAGATTATTCTTTACGTAGCTTCTTCTGACATTATAGCCCTTTTACTACCTAGTGGCCATACTACCTACTCCTGTTTTTAGATACCTCTTAATCTATACAAAGAGTCTATTTATAATGTCTCTAAAAGCTTAAATCTGGTTAAGCTTCTATGCTATACCTCTCTGCTTTAAAGCCGTACACTATATACTTATGGACGTCTATTCTAATAACTTTACCTTTAGCAGACTCTCTACTATCTTAGGTGGCGACTTTACTTAGATACTGCCTGTTATCCCATAGGGGAACCGCGCAGCTATTATAGGTGCCTGCCTATAGCAGTTATTCCTCTAGCCTACTTTCTATATATTATCCCTACGGTTAAATATACGTATCTACTAGGGTAAGGTTAATTAGTAGTTTATAGCTTGGGTATAGAGCTTATCTTATAATATATCACTATCTAGCAGCGTTACTATCCCGCCTAGTATAGCCCAGTTGCGGTCTAAGGAACCCTTCTATAAGTATATATACCCTCCGCAACTGCTTACGCAGGTATATACTACTTTTAATACCTTCCGCAATCGCGCTATCCTAACCGCTTATAATAATACTATAGCTGAGATTAATAACGCTATCCTTACGCGGCTCTACGGCTCCCTAAGCACCTTTTATTCTATAGACTCTATAGAGTAAAATAGAGAAGACGATTATATAGAACTGCCGCTAGCGGAGCTCTTGTAGATATTTAACCCTAATGGCCTACCTCTGTTAAAGCTTTCCCTAAAAGTAGGCGCGCCTATAATCCTTTTATAGAACCTATATAGTTATTACGTGTATAGGCCGCCGCTGTATTAAAACTTGGATACTTAGTAGCAGCTTTTATAACTAGCTATAGCTAATTTCTTACATTAAGCTTACCTCTACGGAAGGAGAACTGCCGTTTATTATTAGTAGAAGGCAGTTTTTAATCCAGCTGTGCTTTACTATAACTATAAATAAGTTATAGGGGCAGTCTTTTAACTTTGTCGGCGTTAATTTATATATATCGGTCTTTACCTATGAGCAGCTATATATTGCGCTATTAAGAGTAACAGATATAGCTAGGCTTTTACTATTACTGCCGCAGAACGGGGGTGCTATAACTACTAATGTTATATATCTAGAGGTGTTGCTGCAGTCTTAGTATATTACTAGCCGTTATGGGCTAAGATACAGAGGGACGGCATAGCAGCAGCGGTAGTAATAGTAGTAATAGCAGTAATAGCAGCAGGGCAGCAGCAGGGCAGTAGGGTAGTAGGGTAGCAGTAGGGCAGCAGGGCAGTAGCAGGGCAGTAGTAGGGCAGTAGTAGGGCAGTAGTAGGGCAGTAGTAGGGCAGTAGTAGGGCAGTAGTAGGGCAGTAGTAGGGCAGTAGTAGGGCAGTAGTAGGGCAGTAGTAGGGCAGTAGTAGGGCAGTAGCAGGGCAGTAGCAGGGCAGTAGTAGGGCAGCTAAGTTCCCAAAAGGACTTCGTTCCCAAAAGGACTTCGTCCCAAAGGATAAAAGCCCGCCGTAGGCGTGAGAAATAAGTAAACTTTTCTAAGGAACTGAAATTTTCCTTGGAAAATTTGCTTATTTCTCGTATGGATATACTATTGCTATTATATACCCTACAAACACCCTATCCTTATGGCTGTACACACTCGCCCTAAAGACTGATGAACTAAATGATATTGGAATGAATAAATGAGAATATGGAATCTAACTACGACGAATATAGGAAACCGAAGTAATTCCTATGGAGACCGACCAAAAGCGGAACAAAGGAAGTTTGCTTATGTAAGCGGGAAACGCGTGTAGACGCATGTGGAGGACTCTTCCGGAGCCATCGTCAAAGACTATTGGCCCAGGTTGACCCGGGCGTCGGGGCGAGTAACTGGCAAGTATTCTTCACCAGCCAAAGCAATCACTAATACATGGGAAGCACTCTCGATTACTCGTCGCCGCTGCTACAAAATGAAGTCATGTGAATCTCTACTGAGCTGATTCTAGGTGGGGGCTAGGTCAGCCCTCTTCTTGGCTGGATTCTCTCGTCCTATTCCTGGCCATAGCTGAGGCCGGAGGAGTCCACCTTTACACGACAAAGAAAAGCCATTGTAAGCCACTCAAGTAGGTGTTGTCTTTGCCTTAGCCTATTGGGTCTATCCGTTTAGCCACAACACGACCTTTATCAGCCCACAGGATGACCGCCCAACTCGCCTATACAGTGGGGTGTCATAAGTGTCCGTGCTTTTCCCTCAACAAACTTTTGCAGTCCTCCCCCCTACTTTTTCTACCCTATCATACACTCATGCCACATCGTGCGTTAGCTCCAATTAGCGGTAATATTCCTCATTGTAAGGAGTTAACTCCATTCGAAAGAGGAGTAGTTATTGGCTATGCTGGTGCAGGAGTTAGAGCCTCTTAAATTGCGATCGCATTAAACCTCCCTAAATCGACGGTATGAGACACCCTATGAAATGCACCCTAACGACCACAAGGCTTTTCTATTGCTCGAATCGGACGTCCTCTAGAGCATTTAGAACGAGACGAACGTACGCTCTTAAGGATCGTTCGTATAAATCCTAGGATCATATATAGTAAGCTGGCGTTCGAGGCAGGCCTTTCTGTAAGCCAGAGTACGTTGCATTAAATATTACGCAAATACCACATTAAAAAATGGATAGCTAAGAAGCACCCTATGCTTACACACGACTCGGCAAGAGCCCGATTGAGGTGGAGCAAGATTATATAGAGCGACGAGTATTTGGTTAAGAGAAGCGCAGGCAAGCAACCTTTTTATATCTTTTGTACACTAGAGCAGAAATGGGATAAAGATAAGATTAATACATATAAAAATGATAAGGGGCATACCGTAATAGTATGGGCAAGCTTTTCTGGAGCTCTTGGAGCCTCCGATTTGGTAGTTATGGAAAGGGATAAGGAGGCACCTAAGGGGGGGTATTCTGCCAGGTCATATATTAAAGTTTTGGAAGATTAGATACCCCGAATCTACAAGCCAGGCCTCCAATTTATGCAAGATAACGCTCCAATATATAAAGCAAGGATTATAGCTAAATGGTTCAAGGAAAACGTTATAGAGGTAATTAATTGGCCGCCCTACTTGCCTGATTTGAACCTAATTGAGCACGCTTGGGTACAACTTAAAGAAAGGCTCCATAAAAGGTTTCCATATATCGCTCAAATGCATGGGTTAAAGGAAGAGGTTATTGAGGAGCTATCTAGAGCTCTAGTGATTTGTTGGAGCGAGATTGCACCTAGTTTCTTTGAGTCGTTGATCGCGAGTATACACGAGAGGTGTATGGCTGTTAAAGAAGCTGACGGGTGGCACACAAGATTTTAGACTCCAAAAAAAAAGTCGCGATAGCTAGATTTATATGGCGATAAGCCTTATAAATATTTTAAAGCTCTAGAATCGATTTTGTGGTTGTTGCATAGTAATTTAGTAGGGGTTGTCACATTTGGTGGGGCCCGAGAGCGGACACTTATGACACCCCACTGTATAATTGGCGACCAGCTGAACCACCTTGAAGAATCATCTTACTCTCAGAATCCCCATACATCTGGATGGTGACACGCACTTCTCACCCATCCAGACCTCTCATATCAGAACCCTAAAGCACATTCAGACGACATTTTTAATGATAACTCTATGGCCAACTTCACCTTTAATACGTCGAGTCTGTGGTTTCCCAATTCGACGACTTACTCATACACGAATGGATCGCTGTATTCGCAGATCTGGAATGATCCCTACCTCAACAGCACCAACACTTATCCCTCGCATGACACAGACCCCGACGTTAACCTAACCATATTTCCTAGTAACGTACTGGAGCTGAGTTTTCTCGCAGGGAAAGGGAATGTCTCTCTGGCTATGCCGATTCTTCTCATGCTACTCAACCCCAACGCCACTCAGGTCTACGTGTTGTGCTCGTATCCCCTATCTGGTCAATATGACCGTCTTCAGCGCTTTCTCTTCTATGGAACTTTGGTCGTAGCACTCCTTTTCCGTCACAATGGCCTTATCGCTATAGCAGCGATCGGCGTAGCCATGACTTATTCTGCGATTGCTGCCATACACCTCTTCGTCCTCCTTACATGGTATGGATGGGGAACTCCGCCTGGAGAAAATACATGGTTCGGCTGGGACAGTAACTCATCCAAACTTTATGGGGACATTGACTACTACGGTATCTTTCCGGTGCTCACTGCGACGGCAGTCATGCTCACTCCCATTTTGACATGGTCCTCAACAATCCGTACCCACGAAGCAAGAGTCGTCATGATCTATTGGGCTCTTCTGATTTTCGTAGCTATGATCCCAACCATCTATCTTTGGTACAATTTTGATTCCTGGACCCTCGACATTTTACCGTCCTCTGCTTATTGCACGGGCACTGGAAATGAGTGCAGCTGGTCGAACCTAGGGTTTAACATGAACACGGAGTCCTACCGGAACTGTAATTGCGTGGATTTCTGCGGATTACTCAGTCCAACAGCACCATTACGGAAAGGGACCAATATGGTGGCATACATTGGCTTGGGCATTAGCGAAAGGGCTGTAAACAATGGATTCAATGCGATAGACAAGGCATACGAATTCATTTATATCATCTGGTTATTCACCCTTGTTCAAGGAGCCCTCTCTCTCCTGTCTATTCAGTCCAGCCCTATTCAGGTTAGGAATGCAATATTCAGAATCTTGAACGCTGACGAGGCCGTCATCTTGGGATTCTTCTTCCGAGGTGAACGGCGCAAGAGGATGCTTCGATGGCTTCACATCCAGGACGCAACCACTACTCGCAACGACACAATATACCGCAAGATCCGGCGATTTTTCGCGAAGTTGTCGGCGACCACATACCTGATCATCACTGTTGTCGGCGCCATCGTCTATCCTGCAGTCTTCATTGTCACTATTGTGTTGAATGAGATTGTAGTCGACCAATATCCTGTCAGTGAGGATAGCGGTGCGTTGGGCGCCTGGAGTCCCTTCGTCGGCGCTGGACTTGTCATCATTGCTTCCCTCATCGTCCGTTTTCACAGCACTTGGGTCAGCAATCTCTCACGCGCATTCAGCAGGCCTCTGAACTACTTGAGGTACGGGCCAGAGGACCGGCCGGAAAATCAATTGACAAAACGCCAATGGGTCAAGCGCGCTGGCAGCAACTTTCTTGGATCTTGCACCACCCTTTCCGACCACATGTGGTACCTCATCCGTCTCCGCCTCTGGCGTATCCGCACCCAATTCAAGCTCTTCGCCGAATGGTGGAAAGACCCCGAAAATCTTTCTGATCCCACCTCTTGGGCCAACGTCATCCACGCCGATCCGCGACAAGTGTCTGAGAAGCCTACATGGACGCAAGTCAGAAACTACAGGTGGGCTATGGAGCCTGGAAGACCGGAGTGCAGCTGCCGGAATTGCAGCGGAGATGCGATGTCTGCATTTGTGATTTATGCGGAGCCAAAGATTGCGCAAGATCTTAGTGGAGTAGGATCGTCTTTGTTGGGCGGGTTACGGGGAGGGGAGGCGAGAGTGGATGAGAACGAGATTCACATATCTTAGGTTTGAAAATGACGGCCTTTCCATCTCAATATAATCCTAATCTTGCGACGGCCGGACACATGCAATCGATTTCTTTTCCTAAGTCTCATCATCTTATCTTATCCCATCACCCCGAAATATATCATTGCTTAGCAGTGGCTACTTCCTAGCATACTCTAGCTCCATAGCTGGTAGACTTTAGGAATCAAGCTCTTTCACGGCTCCGTATGTTGCACTTCCACCCGCGCAGCCTTATTATGATATGTTTTATAGCCGTTTTAGGAAAATAATGCCTCCCTTAGGAGCAAGTCAGCAGCTTAAAGACAGGAAGGAACTACTACTTTGGTAAACTCTTGTTCAGTGTGTTGCGGGCGCACATGGCGTCTAAGGACGTGGAATTGCTCAACCGCTTTGCTAGATTAAGAGACACGGACGAAAACGAGCCGTTAATGGTTCAGCATGTCTAATCTCAATGGGCACTGCCTATTATTCACGTCGAGGACCTGGAAACTTCGATGTTGTGGAATCTCGTTAGAGAGCCCAGATAAATGTCCCTAGAACATACTGTGTTTTCGAAAATATCGGTCAGCCGGCACCGAAATGATGTGCACACTGTGCACGGACGGAACGCCGAACATCGCCCACCACCAAAATCCTCATAGAAATCAATAAATCGTATTCAGCTCACCACATTATGGTTCGTCGTCTCCCAATTAAGGTTGCAAATCAAATTAAACTCCAACTTGATCATAACGAGACAATTATTAACATAGCAAAAGCTTTAAAGGTATCAAGAAACTCGGTTTATAAGCTCTAATTAAATTTTAACCTTTAGGGTTAACCGTACGCGCTACCTAGTGTTAAGCTAGGTAGACTAAGTACTCTACTAGAGTACCAGAAGCTGGTATAAGGCCTTAGCATGGTATTAAGTGTCTGCTAATGTTGTTATCTAAAAACTGCTTAAGTTCCTTAATAGGAAACCTACCGTATATATTAATGAGATGCAAGACTTTCTATTTGACAAATTTAATATCCAAACCTTACCCTCTACTATCCACTGCATCCTCCAAGCCGCTTGCTAGTCTAGAAAGGCAGTCTCTAAGCGTGCTGCTTAACATAGCGCACCACTCCACATTGTATGGCAGGGCAGGAAGAAATAGTAGTTAGCTAATTAGCTTATATTCCTTAACAAGTCTACTATAAATAAAAGGACTAGTAATAGGAAACAAGGCTAAGCACTAATAGGGATGGATTGCGAGGTATTAGTACCATTTAGAAGATCTAAAAGATAGAGTATTCTACCAGCATTAATAGTTAAGGGCTATATAAGCTATATTATCTTTTAGAGAACTATTACTGCAGCGCTTTTTAAAGATTTTATAGAGCACTAGGTATTACTAAACTATACACTATAGCTAGGACCGCAATTAATTATTGTACTAAATAATGCATCTATCTATAAATTAGCACATCTTTAAGAGCTCTGCAAACGTTTAGGTGTTATGCTAGAGTTTCTACCACTATACTTACCAGATTTTAATCCCATTAAGGCAACATTTAAGAATCTAAAGGCTTGGATTAAGAGGAACTATATACTGGCATCTGGGTTTAAGAGCTTTAATAACTTCTTAGAGTTTGCAATTAGTTAAGCATGTAGAATACACGCAAAGGCGCACTTTAGAAAGGCAGGATATATTGTAGATTAATGGCGATGTTTGGCGTTCCGTCCGTGCACAGTGTTTACATCATTTCGGTGCCGACTGTAACGTGTCCGACTGGCTTACGAGCCAGCTACCAGACCTGCGGAGGATAAATTATCCTATCCGGCCAGGCGGATAATAATCCTATCCGAGGATAGCCCGGATATCGGATAATATCCGGATAGTATCTAGATATCCGCAAAATTTTAACTACGGACTATACCTTTACCCCCTATTATACAACGCTATAAATATAGCTAGTGCTAGTAAAATTCACCCTAAAAACTTTAACAATAATAATTCCTTTAAAGTTAACACACTTTCTACCCTTTTAAGCGACGTTAAGACTAAAGCTAATACTGGTTTAATCCTAACTACTTATATAACATAAATCTTAAGATAAGTCTCCTTAATTTATAAATATACTTATATGGCAATAAAGGAAGAAAAGGCTTATATAAAGAAACGCTACTTTTATAAATACTATCCTCCTTAAGACCTAAAAGGATACCATTTCTTAACCGTTAGATTATAAGGCTATCTTAAAAAATATAATATTAAATAGAATTTAGTAGAGAATTAAGAATGTATAATAGTATAAAATTAGGGGGGGAGATTTCTTTTAGAACTATATTAAAAGCTTTTAGTAAAAGGAGAAGTTTAAGGTCTTAAGAGTAAGGTTCTAAAGCGTATAGTATATTAAAATACTATAAAGCAAGCACTTCTAGATCTAATTATTGTACAACGGCTTCCCTTTTTATATGTGGAATAGCTAGAGTTTTATGCTTTTATAAAAGTATTAAATTAAGAAGCACCCTTAATTATCCCTATATACTACTTAATAATTATAACCTGGATTCTTAAGTACTTTAATCTGCAAAAACAAATATTTACCTTGCTATAGATATCTAGACCTCTCTAAGTTATTCCCTTTTTCTTAGAATCTATGCTAGCTTTATTAATATTTAGGATAAATATTAGAACTCCTTAATTGCCCTTTATATAGTATCTAGTTAGAGTAGTATAGATTAATAGAAGGTGCTTTATCTTGTTCTTATTAAGTATGGCATTAAAATAAAGATTAGAGCTCTTGTTGGCGATAATACTAAATTAAATAATATTCTCTATTATATAATTGGCTAATAGCTTAGCCTTAAGTATAAAATTAACTAGATTGTAATATATTAAAGAATTTACTATTAGGGGTATATTATTAATCTTATTATTTAAGCCTTTCTATTTAGTTTAAAAAAGGATAAGAAGCTTATAGACTTATATAATAAAGAGAATAAGGAATAGGATAAAGAAGAAGAGGAGGAAGAAGAAGAAGTTATATAATAAGTACTACTGCTAGTTAAAAAAAAGAAAAAGAATAATAAAGAATTAGAGCTAGTATTAGACAAAAAGTATAAAAGGGGTTAAAATATTTAAAATATTATGGGGCTAATGGGAAAGTTTTATAACTATATAACATAGTTTATTAAATATACTGGTAAAATAGTTCCTCTTAATCATTGTATAAGATAGAATAGCTGGTTTTTTATACTATATATAGCTCTAGAAGATAAGGTAAAGGCTGGACTTTAACTCTATATAGAGCACTATAAGGATAACTTAAAAAATAATATCCTCTTAATAAGCAAATAGATATATCTTTATATAATTTATAATTTCCTTTAATCTTTCTATAAAGTAACTCTATTTCTTTAAGGAAATTATATAATACTAAAGAGGGTTCTAGAATTAGTTAATATTTTTAAGGATATAATATAGACCGTATTAGTATATTATATAATACTTTTAATATTTCTTTAGCTAACTTTCCTATAGGTAATAACTATTAAGGCTAAGGATAAGTTTATAACTCCTTAACTCTAATATGCTAAGGAAAAGCTTATAAAGTATATTAAGAAGCTAGATAATTCTCCCTACTATTTAGCGGCATAAGTTCTTAACCTAGAGTGTTATATAGCTTTCTTAAAAAATTAGAATAATTGTATTACCATTAAAGGAAAAAGAAGCTTTTTAGCGTATAAAAGCTCTAAGAGAGATTCCGCGAGAAAGTAATACTTTTAGGTTTAACTATATTATACGCAACTAAGAAAACTTAAAAGTTGCCTTTAAAGTCTAAAGAAAACCTCTCTGCCTTCTATAAGGCTTATCTTTAGCATTATTTAAAATATACTCGTCTATAGAGTCTAGATAAGTTTAATACCTATATTAATAAGAATCCAATTCCACTTAATAGCTATATAATAGCTATTTAATAATAGAACTAGCCTCTTTAGTATATAAGATTTCTATAACTCTTATAGCTTGTAATTAAAGTTCTCTTAATACCTGGAATAAGTAATAAGCTAAAGAGAGTATTTTTAGGCTCTTAATGTTGTGTTCTATAGGATTGTACAAGTACTACTCTATAAATACTTAAGGTATTAGAATGTGTAAAGGACTAGACAGCTTATAAGATTCTAAGTATTCTCTTATAGTTATATAAGGGAAAGTATATAAGGGGTATGTTATATAATACTAAAGGGGGAAAGGGAGGCATATAAATAAAGTCATTTTAGGTAAAAGGTAACTACTAAAGGCGTATAGATAGCGTAGGTAAATATATACTAACTTTAAACTTAATAGATTATAAGTTTAAATCCCACTAATATTGTCCTTTATTAAAAATTAGAAAATATAATTGTCTAGTATACTTCTCGCCCTATTATATAAGAGATTCTTTAGTAATATTACTATAATATAAGTAAACTCTCCTCTCTATATAATATACCTATATATTAGCGACTCAGTCAATTAAGGCACGAGCACGGCAAGAGGGACGCGCAAGCCTGTATAATTGGTAGTCTATAAACGAGGATCTAAAGCTAGAGAAAGGAAAGGAGAAGAAGGGCAGCGTCGCTTAAAGTCTTATACAATCCTTAAGTCACGTAAGCTTACGTGACTCTGCGTCAACCATAACGTCTACTATAATCCACCGTTTTCCACCAGCGCCGTAACATTACCCCCCCCCTTCTAAAAAAGCCTGCCCTTAGGCTTTATATGTCCGTATCATGTCTGTAGGGTGTTCTTATCTATATGCTCGATAGGTAGCTTATCATCTTCGCTATACTAGCACTCCATCTACTTGTCTAGGTACTTTAGGGGTACTAGCTTATTAGGGTATTAGTTATAAAACTCTTTAAGCTTCTAGGGGCAACCTATAAAGTTCTAAATAGGGTACTAGGTTAGGTCTAGATCGTAACCTTTCCATTAGACATAGTATTTTAGCGTTCCTTATACTAGTTTATAGGCTAGTATTTTATTAACTTCCTATTTATTGTCGCCATTAACTTAAATTAGTAGTAGAGGCTTATTCTTTTATCTAGGTAGTGGGTTATTTATAGCTTTCTATAGCTTATCTAGTAAGAAAATAGGGTGGACTTTAATTAAGTCTAGAAGTTTAACCTTGTATAAGTTGCCTTCTTTATTAAGGATCTTATATGGTCCTGCTATCTTATAGTCTAGCTTATAGCTAGGCCGTTCTGTCTTCTAGTTCTTTATTATAACCCAGACCTTATTACCTATAGTAAAGTCAGGCTCGCGCCTATACTTATTTGCCTGCTATTTTATTAATTTTTAGGCCTTCTCTAGGTTCTTATAGGCTACTGTAAGGGCGCGAAGAGGCTTTAGGGAAGATTTAAAGGAATAATATAAATTCTATCTAAATCTAAGGGTATATAGCTCTTGAAGAGAACAAGACGTTGCGTGAAGAAGAGAAAGGAATATAGGAAACTTATAACTAAATATTTGGGGTCTTGGCAGCAGACGCATAGGCACAAGCCTACGCGGATTTTAACAAGTTTTAACCAAATTCCATTACGTTAGTGGAATTTGGTGGAATTTAATTAAGTTAGCAGAACTTAGTGGAAAACAGTAGATTATAGCGGACAATTGTAGATAGTTGCAGATAGTTGCAAATAGTTTATAAACAGTTTTATATAGTTATCTGTCAAGTGTTTCACTAAAATATTCCTACTATAACTGGGCTAGTCCCGTTACAGTACCTCCCCTTTTTAGCTAAAGGTCTAAAACAATTTAATTTAGTTAAGAATTTATAACTTATTGCGTTATAAGCGTTGTGACATATTTTAAGTTCTTTTTAATTTTGAGTTTCCTGCTATTATGTTTCGTGTCTTTATATTAGGTGGCAGTTATTTACCTTTATATTGTGTCCATCTAGCTAGAGCAGGCCGTAAAGGATAGTCCTTATGGAACTCTTTTACTAAGGTAGGCGCGTTGGCCTTAATCTGGTTATAGGTTTCCTAGGTTTATGTTTTATATCCTTCCCACTTAACAAGAAGTTTAAATTGTTTAGATTATGGTTTTTATTATATATTGTTAATTAAGTTAATAAAGTAAGAACTATTACCGTTAACAATTATAGGAGGTGGTGGCGGCACTTTATAAGTTATAAGATTATCTTTTAAAGGTTGCAATAAGCTTACGTAAAACATTAGGTGTATTTTTATCTTAATTGGTAGTTTAAGCTTATAGGCATATAGGCTCAGTTTCTTCTTAATTTGGTATAGGCCTATAAACTTCCAATTAAGTTTCTTTAAGGGCCGTTAAGTCTTCAGGTTTTGTATATTTAGGTAGGCTATATTACCTTCCTTAAAGTCCTATACGGGAGCTCGTCCTTTATTTACATACCATTCCTATAACATTTAAGCGTATATTAATTTACTTTGTAATAGTTTCGTTAACTGCTTTATTTAATTAGCGAAGTTATGCGCGTTAATTAACTGAATCCGTTTAATTATGGGTCCTATTATGTTAATTTTAGGTTATAGTTTAAATCTAAGTTAAGGGTCTTGTCTGTAGGTTGCGTAAAATAGCGTTACGCCTATTAATACGTTTATTATATTATTTGCAGTAAACTTAGCTAAAGGCAGCTATTTTTCCTAGTCGTTTTGCAGGTAGGAGCAGTATATTTATAAGTATTGTTCTATAATCACGTTCGCAATTTTAGTTTAGCTATCTATCTCTAGATAAAATATAGTTAAGAGTTATATTTAAATACTTAATTATTTATATAAAGCTTGCCAGAAGTCTGAAACGAACTGGCTTTTATAGTTAGATACTATTGTGTTAGGAAGTCCGTATAGCTTAAAGACGTGCTTAATAAAACATTTAGCTACTAATATCGCATTAATCGAGTCCATAGGAATTATATATTGCATTTTTATAAGGTAATTAGCGACTACTATAATATTTATAAACCTATTACTATTAGGCAAGTCAACTATAAAGTTAATTAAGATGTTGCGCCATCTTTGCATTGGAATTAGTAGTGGTTAAAGTACTCCTTGCTTCTTTATATAAGAGGTTTTTCCATACACGTACATCCTGCATGCTTGAATGTATTTTTATACATAGTCGTGCATTATAGGCCAGTAGTATGCTTATTAAACAATTTTATAAGTTTTTATACGGCTAGGGTGCCCTGCTATAGGGGAGTTGTGTATAAATTTAAGTATCTTAAATTATAAGGGTTTGGAATTCGGAACTACTATCTTCTGTTAGTAGTATAATTGGTTATTTTAAATTTCATATTTAGTAAGTGTAATATCCTTATGCTGTCATTTTCCTATTTAAATCACTTTTATTACATCTATTATCCATATATTGTTCTTGTATTCATATTCTATTAGCTTATTAATTTCCATTTCCCATTTATTAACTTCTAATTCATTTTTGTTAAGTTCCATGTCTAGGAATATAGGACGTAGTTTTTTAAAATGTTTGGGAGGCAATAAGATCCGTAATTGATTTGTAATCCATTTATCTATAGTGTTTATAGGTTGATCCTATAATTATTATATTAATATGTTAGGCTTTTAATTAAGTTTACCCGGTTAGTATATAATCTTAAAGTTAAATTATAAGAGGTGTTCGGCCTAATAAATTTAGCGCTATATTAATTGCTTTATAGTTATAAAGTACTATAGGTTTTTATAGTCTGTTAACACATATATTAGGAATAATAATCCTTTAAGCTTGGGACGCTATTGTTTAAAACATCTAATAATTATAAGTAGTTCCTTATTGTATATCTTATAGTTTAATTTAGTAGGGGCGAGTTTCTAGGAGAGAAAGGCTACTAGACGTAGCTTACCGTCCTTATTATATTGTGATAATACTCCCCCTAGCACATAATTGGACAAGTCTATTTTAATAATGAATTTAAGGTTAGGGTTAAAGTAGGTAAGAATTAGAGCAGTTATAAAACAATGCTTTAGGTTGTTAAAAGCTTGTTTATATTTAGTGGTCCATTTAAATTTTATATTCTTTTTTATTAGGTTTACTAATGGCTAAGTAGTTTCTAAAAAGTGGTTAATAAATTGTTAATAGAAATTTGTGAATTCTAGAAATCCTTAAATGTCTTATATATTACTAGGGCTTTCCTAGTTTATAATTGCGGCGACTTTCTTAGGGTCTATTTTAATTCTATTGCGGGATATTATTAAGCCTAAGTACGTAACCTTGGACGCGTGGAACTTGCATTTCTTAATGTCGCATTATAGGCCTATATCTTATAGGCGTTTAAGGACCATTCTAATATATTTCCAATATTTAGAAAGTAAGGATAAGTAGATTAAGATATTATTAATATACGCGGTAATAAATATATTAAGGAATTTATAAAGCATATTATTAATATATTACTAAACAAGAAGACACCACCGACTTTTAGAGCTCTTGCTGCACCCAGCCCAAAAAAAGACTAAACCAACCAAAAGAACCCTAAAAAACACCCTAATAATCCCCTAAGATACATACATTATAGGGAAGGCATAGGTGGAACAACGGTGGTACGTAGTTGCGCGCGACCGCCAGACCTATACCCAACAATAGCCCCCCACAACAACAACAAGGATGGGCGAATACCACACTAGAAAGCGGAAATACCCTAATTAAGAAGGCATCTGATAAAATATAAAGCCTATTAGACGCGTCTAGTATCTAGAACTATAGGGAAGTATCTATTAGCTATTATAAACTAATACAGCTAGCAGAATAGCTCTAGTCTAGTAAACCTTAGGCGCCCCTTTAGCAAACCCTTAATTAAATCCTCTAACGGCTAAATAAAATTAAAGATAAATAAAACCCCCCCCTATAGGCAAACCGCACCTAGGCCGCCGTAGCTGCGCTCCTATAGTATAGGGAACCTACCCCCCTAAAAATAACAACTGGGTATATAATCACAATACAACCAAATATAGAAAAGGCAGAGGAACTTAGGGGACAATTAGAAACAGAAGTTCTTATAAAGATTTATAAGGAGGTCCATAACGCCGTTGCAGTTTAACACCTTAGAAGTGGAGACATTAGAGTCACCCTAAAGGACTAACAGGCAAAGGAACGGGCCGTAAGGGTAGGGGATAGGCTAGGAGAGCATATTAGCATAAAAGTGCTTTATAAAGATCACCTAGTTAAAGTCCTGTCAGTTCCCATAAGCCTTAGAATAGAAAGGGGACACCAGGCAGACAATACAGTAACTATATAGGAGATAGTAAAACAAACGGAACGCCTTATACTAGGACTTATAATTACCCAGATCTAATGGCTTTAATAGGAAAATACAAACCAAGCATATAATAAGAACAATAAGAGGATATAAGGGGCGCCAGAGACTCGCTAGGGAGACAACAAACAAACGCATAGCTCCCTTATTATCAGCGTACATATACTAGGAATGCAAAAACTCCTTATCTAAAAAGGAATAATTATAAATGGCCTTATATATAACACAAGGCTCTATAACTACAGACTACGCCTAGAACAATATTATCGCTATATATAATAGGGACACACCCAATCCACATACGCAGCACAGGTATACTGCGGCCACTATATAGGCCCCTATAATACAAGACAATGTACAAATCAAGACCAAACAAAATGCGCAAACTGTCACCGAAGCACACATAAGGCATAGGAGAGAGAAGACTGCATTAAATACAGGAGACAGAAGGAAAGGGCTTAACAGCTACAGGAATAACTGCACGCTAGGTTATATAAATGGAAACAACAGGTAATAAGCTAGGGGGACGCAGGTGTCTTTCTAGCGTTTCCTACCTTTAATACTAGGGGGCTAAGCCAGCTATCCTAAGCCTTAACGGGCTAAAAGCGACGCCGCGCGATATCACCAGACTGAACAGGGACACAAGGGACATATAGGACACAAGGGAGAGGACGCCCAGTAGGAAGACCCCTATAGACGGCTACGGCAAGTTTAAGGCCAGGATAATTAAGAAATAGATTTAACGCGGTAAACACAACACACATAGCTAGCTTATAAGGGGCATATAGCCAACTGGCGAGAATGGGGGAAGAACCAGAGGCAATAACAGACTTAGATTTAGAAAGGCTAGTAGGAACACAAGACATAGAAATAAAAAGCTTTATATAAAATAAGTAGTGGCTAGGGAGCAAATACAAGAGATAAAAGTTCTAAACATTTTAGAGAAAGTAGAAACAGAAGAAGTAAGGAGTAAAGAAGAGGCGAAGGACCCCCACTAGGGGTCCGCCACTTAACCATTATATAGTATAACTGCGGCAATACGAACCACCATCTAGTAAGGCCCCTACTAGACAGTCTAGACCTAGAGAAACACTATATTCTTGCCATATAAGAGCCGTATTACAATACCTATATACAATTAATATACTGCCCCTGAGGATTTTAGCTCCTATATAAACTAAAAGCAGCTATACGCGTATGCTTTATAATCAGCAAAAATATCAGCCTTGCCTTATAGTCATAGCAGGCAGTTAACCCAGATATTATAGTTATAACCATCCAGACATACAGGGGACTAGTATAAATTATTAATGTCTATAACCCTAGGGTCGAAGGGGTAGCATAGATAGAGAATATTATATCTATAATAAGCTTACTAGAAACTAAATACGCAGAGTCCATTCTACTAAAAGATATAAACCTCTACCACCCACAGTAGGGGGGCATCCATATTGCTGCTGATTAACAGGTAGAGTGCCTACTAAGAGCTATAGATAATAGGGGCCTTAAGCTAGCTACCCCCCTAGGTGCAATTATATAGCAATAGGGCACCGCCAAAAGTACAATTGACCTTATAATTATGGACGAAAACCTATACTAGAGACTTAAAAGGTGCTCCCCTAAAGAAGAATAGGCACTTACCTTAAACTATATCCCTATCCAGATACAACTAGATCTGGACATTAAGGCGTAACTAAATGGCAAAAGATACGTAATAAGGAAGCTTAATATAGATAGCTTCCTTAATACAATTAAACAACAACTCTAAGACCTAGAAGAAATCCACCTAATACTAAACAAGCGAGGCTTATTAGCTACCCCTAAGGAAATTAATTAAAGACTAGAAAGGATCCAGGCAGCAATTAAAAGCAGGCTAGAAGAGCACTGCCCGGTTTCAAAACCAGGCCCCTATACGCAACACGTATAGTCCGCACAGTGCGCGGCCCTTGTAGCCGGCTAACGACGAGTAAGGAGGAAATATATAAGCAGCCACAATTCTAAGGACGAGAGATAATATAAAGACACAAGAAACCAGCTAAAGAATACCCTAAGAAAAGAAGCAAGAAATAACTAGAGATAGTTTATAAATAAATATACTACTAACCCGAGTCTCCCCTATAATAAGGGCCTTTGGACCATAGCAAAATAGGTAAAGAAAAAGGCGGGATGCCTAGTAGAAGACCTATACCTACTATCCCTATAAAGAGTAGGCGAACCACAGGCTATAAGCAATAATAATAAGAAGGCAAAGATCCTTATAAAAAGATTTTTCCCTTAACTAGCTCTAGTAGACCTTAGTAATATTACTAGTAAAACACTAGTAACTCACCTAAGGGTCAACAGCAATATAACAACTAAAGAAATGGCCAGAACTATTAGCCGCCTCTTAAATAACACAGTATTAGGACTAGATGGGATCCTAAATAAAGCCCTAAAGACCTGTGGACCACTTATAGCACCTTAGCTTATAGACGTAGCCAGAGCATACTTTACAATAGGCTACTACCCGCGACTTAGAAGATCTATGACGATGGTTATTTAAAAAAAAAAAGGCAAAGCAGACTACTTAATCCCAGGAAGCTACCGCCCTATTGCCTTAGAAAACACCCTAAGCAAGATCTTAGAAAAGGTTATAGCGGACCATATAGCAGACACGGTAGAGGAACACGCCCTACTACTACAAAGCTAAATGGGGGCAAGAAAGAATCGCTTAACGCTATTAGCACTTATACTACTCGCTACTACCATTAAAACTGCATGGGCTATGCGAAAGGACTTTATAGTATTAATGCTTAGCCTAGATATCAGTGGCGCCTACAATAATATACCCTATAAGCGTCTTCTATACATCCTTAGGGCAAAGGGCTTCCCAAAATAGATTATTTAGTTTATTTAAGGATTTATAGGCCAGAAAGAAATATTACTAGTCTTTAGCGAATACTAGAGCCCCTATTGTAGTCATAACAGGAATACCATAAGGATTACCTCTATTGCCTATACTCTTCCTCTTCTTTGTAAGCAACCTACTTAACACCTTTAAGGAAGGGGCAACCTAGGGGATAGGCTTCGTTAATAACACAAACCTAATTATATATGGGCCAACAGCCGCAGAGAACTGTAGGACACTAGAGAAAGCCTATAACACCTATATAGAATAGGCAAGACGATATGGAGTCCAATTCTCACTAGAGAAATACCAGCTAATCTATTTTATAATAAAACGTAACTAATCTGCAGATCTTTAGCATACAATCCATATCTAAGGCTTTAGGGGTCAACCGGTTCAAGGCCTAAGGGTATTAGGAGTGTGGGTAGATAGCAAGCTCCGGTAGAGCGTATATACAGCGTAAGCGGCCCATAAGGGCTAAGTATAGTATATTGCCATATCCAGGATCGTTAATTCTATATAGGGTCTATACTTCTAGAGGTCACGCCTACTATATATAGCAGTTGTCCGGCTAACTATGACGTATAGATCTAGCATTTGGGCCACTAGAGAAACCGAGAAAGGCCCCCCTAAATCACTTCTTAAACTACTCCAAAAGGTCTAAACAGCCTGCCTTAGGAGTATAACAGGCGGGTATAAGCGAACGGCCACAGCACTGCTTAAGAAGGAAGCCAATATTCCCCCTCTATAACTATATATTAAAGCTAATGCAATGTAAAGGGTGCAAAAGGAACGTAACTCTAACATTATAAAGTATATCAAGACATGCCTAAACAAACTATGGAGGGACCCTAGGGTGCCCTATAGGAGAAGGAACCAACAACCCCAAAGTAGGGAAGATATATTAGGAAAACAGGTAAAGAAAGCAGAAGAAGAATAGTGCGGCGCTAGGGCCCAGGCCTATATAGAGGAGAAAGGGAGACACGTAAAAGGCCAGTAAAGACAATAGCAAGGGAGAGAAAGGAGCCAAAGTAGAGTATAAAAGAGTACTAGAAAACCATCTACCGCAATATAATACTGGTTGGACCGACGCTAGAGAGACGAATGGGAGTTAAAGGTACAGAGGTAGACTTAGGCAAGGGGAACCTAAGCCGTAGTATAGGTAATGCTATAGGGGGTAAATACCTAAGGGCTCCAAGAGGGCCTAACAAAGGCAGAAAATATAATGGCAACACTCTTAAGGACAGGAATAATAGGACTAAAAGATTAGCTTTACTAGGTGGGTATCCTAGTAAGTAGCCTAAGGTGTAAATATAGCTAGCCAAGACAGACACCAAAACATATAATACTGTTATGCCCCTTACACACCGGCTAAGAAGCAATGCTCTTAGCAGCTAGTATAGAAAACTATAATACACTACTCTTAATATAGAAAGGCCTCAAGGCGGCTACCCGGTGGCTTATTAGCTAAAATATACTAGACCAGTTCCAGGTTGCAAAGAAAATAGCAATAGAAAGCAAAGGGGCGAGTAATAGGCGCCCCCTAATAACTCTATAGGAGTAGAGTACAGTGTGTAATACTAGCGCGTCTGTAGGTTTGTTACGGCAGCAGTAGTTCCTAAGGAGGTCAAAAAGTAAGGTAGTAGAGCACCACTGGTAACTCATAGGTGACTTATAAGCGAGCCCCAAAAGGCGGGGAGACAGATCACGGGGTTTTCTCAAGTAGAGTTTTCTCCCCATATGTATATAAGGAGTAGTCCGCGTGGGCCTAACAGGGATCCGAATCGGACGTTAAGCAATAAATAATAATAATATATTACTAAAACGTACTAGGACCGTTCTTTACACTAAATAGCATTATTAGGTATTTAAAGAGTCCCTATTGTATATAAAAGGCTATATACTTTTTATCTCCTTCTTATATATAGATTTTATTAAAGGCTGTAACTATATTAAGCTTTATAAAGTACTGTGCCTTTACTAAATAGTTAAGCGTCTCTTAAATTAGGGGAATTGGATATTGGTTTTAAATTGTAATTGCATTTAGAGCTTAATAATTAATATAGAATCTTAAGCCTCCTCCTAGCTTTTTAATAAATAGTATGGGTAAGGCGAATAGAGATTAACTAGGGCGAATAAATCCTTTTTCCAGATGCTTGTTAAGGTATTATTACATTATAAGCAATTCTTCCTATGATATACCATATAGCGGACCAAACTTTGGTATTATGCCCAGCTCAAGTTCTATCTTAAAATTGTGCTTATCTTAGTATAGGGCTAGTTAGTCTGCAAATCGTCTTTTAAACTTATCAATTAGGTTATAGTACTCTTTAGGTATAAGAGGTTAAGGATTAATATACTGTTTTGGTTCTAGTGCTTTCTTAATATCTTTTATAGTTATAGTAAAGATTTTATAATCTTGTCTTTTTGCTAATAAAATAAAGGGTACGGCTTGTATTATCTAAATTTTAAGAGGTTTTAACAAAACATCTTCGCATTCTTTGTCACAATTAGCAGTTATAGATTTATTGTGTTGGCTTAAGGTTTATAGTAAGGGTAATTTATATTGTATTAAATTCGAATAGTTATATGCATATTTATAGGGCAAATGGTTTTTCAAGTAATGACTTTGGCAGTAAGTTATACGGAACTTTAGTATTTCTTTAACCCAGCTAATTAAAGGGTCGTATTGTTTTAGCCATCTATATCCAAGTATAACTTTGTATTGCTTTAAGGGTATTACAAATAGGGAGATGTGTTTAAGGTGTTTACCTATCTACATTTTTACTAGGGCGTAGTGTGTTATTTCACTATATATTAAGGGTTTACCATTAAAGCCTTATAGGCCTTAGGGCTCATTAAGTTTCTTTAAATTTAGGCGTTAAGTTTTTATATAGTTTATGTTAATAAAGCCTATGCTAGTGGCTCCGCTGTCTATAAGGATTTATACTTCCTTCCATTTTCTAAATATTTAAATTTTGCCAAGTACATTAAGGGAGTTATGTTGTATATTAGCGCTAGAAGAGCTTAGATACTTATACTCTTCCACCTTTTATCCTAAGGCGCAACTTGGCCTTAGGATGATTCGTTTTCCAAATTAACTAAGGGCAAGATGCTTTGTAGCGTTTAAGTACAATTTATAAAGCGGGTACAATTTAAGGAATAAGTACGGCTTAAGGAATGGGTATGATTTAAGAAACGGGAGGAGCTACAGCAGACCTTTTTAAAGGGGTAAGTTTGGTAATGCTTTTAAATATATCCTTTTTTACCGCATCCAAAGCATTCTCCATTTATGGCTTAAGTTCTTTGTTTGTTAGTTCCCAAGGATGCATAGGATTAAGCGGCATTAAGGTCCATAGGGTCGTGCGTAGGGCTTTTAGGTTTTAGAGACGGATTGCATTTTAGGGTGTTTTAAACGCGAGGTATAGTTGACTTTAGGGAATAAGTTTATTTGTTATATCAAAGATCCTCGTTAATTCATTAGCATATTGTAGCAAATTCGGACAGGTTTTTTGGCAGTTCTCTGCCTACTAACTAGGCTCTAATTTTATCTAAGATAGCTTATTAAAGGGCAGTAACTCTAGTAGCTTTATTCCAATCTAGTTCGCTAATAAGGCCTAAAAATTCCGAAAAAAAGCTAGTGAAGTCTTGGTTCCGTTATTATAGGTTCTTAAGTTTAGTAACAGCTGTGTGTTTACGGCTGGCATTATTATACATTTATTCTAGTAGAGAGATAAAGATTTTAAAATTAATAAAGGTGCTATTACGGAAGAATGGATCTATGGTATGTGTAGTGTCCTTACTTAAACAAGACATTCCGTAGCTAACCTTGCTAGCTTTAGTAGGGTATTAGTTATAGTTTATTAAAAGTTTAAGATGGAGCTTGGTTATAAAGGGATATAGGTTGTTTTAATTTCTATTAAACATTGGAGGATTAGGGAGCTTTTTAGATTTTATAGTAGGTATTAAACTCGTTATAGATATAGGTTAAGTTACCATTACTAGTTTAGTATTTGCATTTAACGGGTTAGGTTTAAATACGGTTATTTTAATTTTGTTTATAGGTATTGTTATTAGGGTCTCTAATAAAAGAGCCTTAATATTGCAGAGTTCTTCGCGGAGTGCTTCCATTAATTGTTAATATTAGGCTTCTAGTATAGCCCACTGCTAAGCTAGGGCATCCATAAAGGATTATTGTATTATGGTTAATTGTTCCCTAACTAGGGATATAATACTTATGGTTATTAAAAGGGATTTAGGTTCATTTGCCATTTTTAATAGTAGTTGTTTTAACGCAACGTAATATAAGGGCGCGAAGAGGCTTTAGGGAAGATTTAAAGGAATAATATAAATTCTATCTAAATCTAAGGGTATATAGCTCTTAAAGAGAACAAGATGTTGCGTGAAGAAGAGAAAGGAATATAGGAAACTTGTAACTAAATATTTGGGGTCTTAGCAGCAGATGCGTGGGTATAAGCCTATGTGGATTTTAACAAGTTTTAACCAAATTCCATTACGTTAGTGGAATTTGGTGGAATTTGATTGAGTTGGCGGAACTTAGTAGAAAATGGTGGATTACGGTGGACAATCGCGGACAGTTGTAGACAGTTGTAAATAGTTTATAAACAGTTTCATACAGTTATCTATCGAGTGTTTCACCGAGACATTTCTATTGTAACTGGGCTAGTCCTGTTATAGCTACTACCTATACTTCTTCTAAGCGTCTAGCATATTGCTATGCTTCCTTATAAAATAGTTTTTTGTGTATGGTTTATAGTCCTTCCAGTCTCTCCTAGTTAAAGCTTATATGGGGTAAGTATCCCATTTCTAGCTAAATAGGTACAAACCCTGTAGAGTTATAGGGTAGGGTTGCCTAGGCGTAGTCTATTATAGGTAGTAGTTTGCCCTAATTATCCTAAAAGTAGTTAATAAAGGGCCGGAGTCTCTAGTCTAAGTATTAATTTATAATCTCTATCTAACTATCTGTCTAGGGGTGGTATGCTATAGAGAGCTTTAGCCTAATACCTAGAATCCGGGTAAACTTATTCTAGAAGGCTAATATAAACTGCGGCCTGTGGTCGGATATAATAGTATCTAGTAGTCCGTAAATTTGGTAGACATAGTGGATATATAGTTAGGCCGCCTCTTTAGCATCAATATTCTTATAACAGGGGATTAAGAACAGGCGCTTACTAAAGCAGTTAACTAGAATCATAACCATATTATATCCGTCGCGGTCCGTAGGTAACTTATAGAAGTCTATAAAGATATGCTGTTAGGGGCGTTCTGGTATTAGGAGTGGCTTTAATAGCCCTAGGGTCTTATCTCGTGGAATTATAGACCTACAGTAGTTATTGCAGTTCTGTATATAGTGGTTAATATCTATAACTATTCCGGGCTAGTAGTAGCGGTCGCCAATAATCCTACAGGTTTTATTTTTTCTAGGGTAGGCTATAGAGACCTAGGCATGTGCTTTAGCAATAAGCTAAGTCTATAGGTTCTATTCCTCTACTACTACTAGCCATTCCTAATGCTTAAGTAATCCATTTTTAAGGGACTATGGGCTGGTAACCTTTTTTGCCTTTTTACGGTATTCCTATAAGGAAGAGGCTATACAGTTTACCTATAGCAATTTATTAATAAAGTTAAATCCTAAGGGGTTAATAGGATATATCTTAGCACCTAAGGAGTCTATACTTAGTTCTGCCTATATCCAGGGGTTAAGGTGCTCTAGTTATAGTAGTGTTTAGGTCTATAATAAGATCTTTACAGCTACCTAGTTACCTAGGTCCTATTTACGCCTTATAAAAGCATCCGCACGGTTTATAGCGCCTAGTTTATACATAATTAAGAAGTTAAACTAAGATAGGATATCTACCTAGTATGCCTACTGGGCCGTAAGGGCCTTAGTTATTATAAAGTATTCTAGGGCCTTATAATCCGAAACTACCTTAATAGGCTTAGGGGTCCCCTCTAGCTGTATACGCCAGTGCTAAAAGCTAGAGATAATAGCCAGCATTTCTTTATTATGGATGTAGTAGTTTAGCTTAGCATCTATTATAGTCTTTAAATAGTATATAATAGGGTGCTATTCTCCGTCTAGTTACTTCTAGGAGAAAATACCAGCTATTACGCTATCTAAGGCATTAGTTTCTAGCATTAAGGACCGTTCTAGGTCAAAGTGGGCAAGTAGGGGGGCCGATACTAGCCGTTTTTTAAGCTTATTAAAGGCCTACATATATATGGCGTTAAAGTGAAATGGCTGGTCTTTCCTAGTAAAGCAGTTAAGAGGCTAGGTAATCCTGCTATAGTTCTTAATAAAGTATTAGTAGAAGTTATAGAAACCTAAAAATAATTGCACCCCCTTTACGGTCCGTGGGGGTGTCTACTAGTTAATTACGGCCGTTTTTTCTAGGTCTGCCTTAATTCCGTCCATACTAATAATAAACCCTAGGTATTTAGTACGCTTAACACTAAATTCTAACTTCCTAATATCAGCCTAGAGACCAGCTTCGTGGAGCCGTTATAGGACTTTATGGATATGCTCCTTATGTTCCAATTCATTCTTAGAGTAAATTATAATATTATCTAGGTAGGCTGTGCAGAAGTCATTAAGGTAGTTAAAGAGTATGTTATTTATATACCGTTAGTATATAGCCAGTCCGTTAGTCAGTTTAAAAGGTAGTACTTTACATTTATATAATCCGTAGTAGGTTTAAAATATAGTAAGATATTTAGATTTAGGGTCTATCCTAATCTAATAAAAAGCCTGGCAGATATTAAGCTTTATAAAGATCTTAGCCTTACTTATATAAGCTAGTATTTCTTTAAGTAAGGGCAGTGGATATTGGTCTTTGCGGGTTATATAATTTAGTTTATAGTAGTTAATGCAGAAACAGAGTCCGCTATTAGGTTTTTTTATAAAGAGAATAGGTGTGGTAAAGGGGACTTAGCTAGGCTTAATAAAGCCCTTATTAAGGTTGTTAATAAGGTATTGCTTAGTGGCCTATAGTTTATTAGTAGATTGCTGGCGGAGGGGGCTATAGCTAAGGGTATTTTCTTTATCTGGCTTAATCTTAATCTTATAGTTGTATAGTTGGTAAGGTAGGAGTATATCAGATGCTGCCTTGGAGAATACGTCCTTAAATTCCTAGTATTAGTAGAGTAGTTTCTGTTCTACCAGCTCCTTATCTATAAGCTTACTTTCCCTACTAAGCTAGTTATAGACTAGAGCTTCCTTGTCTTTAATAATCTAATTAATTTTATATAAGCTAGTTATAAAGGCAATAGTGTTAGGCTGTATTAAGTTCTGGTAGAATCCTATAGCGCTAATATAGCAGATATTGACTGGTAGGAGGCCTATAGGTTTCTTTACAGACGTTCCGCGGACCGTATTCTGTGGCTAAAGGTTTATAACCCTCCTTAGCTCCTATTCTATCTTCCATAAATTATCTTTCTAGTCTATATATTTAGTACAGCGTCTAATATTCCTTGCTGTTCTTTATAGCTGTATAGGGCCTAAGCTAGCTAGCTTATTACTAACTTTCTAGGTTTCTAGTGTTAGTGGCGCGATATTGGTAGTCTAGGGGCAGTGTAGTATGCGGACCCGTTGCGGATTAAGCTGTACATCTTTCTTAAAGGCCTGGTCTCTATATATAGCATTAGCCTAGTAAATGGTGTCTACCTATAGCCGCATAAGATTTTCTATTATAATGCTGATTTCTTTTATAAAGGAAGGGGTTAGAAGTAGGGTTTTGGGCTAGATAAGCCGTCTGCTCTATACGTTAAGCTATAAGCCTAAATAGGCTAGCTATTTTCTTTCTAAAATTATATTGTGGCTTTCTAGGTCTATAATAAGCAAGGGGATGTTATACTATCTTCATCCATTAACACGGAGTGTCACGGAGTGAGTATAAGTAGTGATAATATATAGCGAAGTAGATATTATTAAGCTATGTATATAAACTGTGTAATAAAGTCAAGACGTTGCGTAAGGAGAGAAGGTAAGGAAACGGGAAGAAAGGGTATATATTGCTAGTTTGGTTGCTTGGTCGACATATACACGGAGTAGAATAGGATTCAAGTAGCGGTCCTAGCAGAACTTAGCAGGATTTGGTGGACTTAGCAGAATATAGCAGAATGCGGCAGATTGCTGTTAGATTGCCGTAGATTACCGTCAGATTGCCATCTCGTGGTTAGTCTCTTCTTGCTACGTAGGTAGAAACAGGTAGACGTATGTAAGGTGTTACAGAGGAGTCCCATAACAGTACCCCCCCTTTAAACTCGAGCTTCTGCGAGATGGGGCTGAGGTAGTTCTGGGTAGAGTTCGTAAAAGTCTTCTACGGCTTGTATAAGTCCTATAGAGTTAACAGGTTCCTATAAGGGCTCAGTAAAGCCTCTCCATTTCATAAGATACATATATTTGCGTTTCCGTTTGTCGTACTTAATGTCGTTAACTCTTTCAACAAGGTATTCATCCTCACCATCTACTTTAACTGGTGGGGGAGGGTCTTGGATCTATCCAGGTAGGGCGTCTAATACAGGGGCGGCAGGGTGGAGGACTGACATATAGAATATAGGGTGGATTTTAACCATATTAGGGAGCTTCAGTCGGTAGGTATAAGGAGAGACAACTTTTTCAACCTTATAAGGACCGGCGTTCTTCCAGTTAAGTTTCTTAGTAGGTCGTTTCATATTCAGATTTCTTGCGTCTAGCCAGACAAAGTCACCAATTTGGTAAGCTAGTGCTAGAGTTCAGTTCTTATTTGCTACAGCTTTATAGACAGACTGGGCCTATGTCATTTCGTTAGTAAGGAACTCTTATAGTTCTTCCATCTTCTTTACAAATTCGTTTGCTTCTGCAACTTATAAGGCCTAATAAGCTAGGCAAGGAATATTACTAAAGGGTTTAAAACCCATTCGCAGGTGCTAGCCGTAATTAGCTAAGAATAGGGAGACCTTTGTGGTTTCTAAGACAGAGTTATTTATAGTAAACTCGGCAAATATAAGCCAGTCCATCCAGTCATCCTATAAATACAACGTGTATATCCGAATATACTGTTCCATTATAGCATTTGCATATTCCGTTTAACCGTCCGTTTCTAGGTAATATGCCGTAGACAATAGCGCTTTAATATAGAGTTAGGTAGTTAGTTCTTCCCAAAACACTAAGACAAACTAGCGGCCTCTATTAGAGACAATTGTTTTAGGAAGTCTATAGAGTTTCCATATATAATCCAGGAACAGTTGGGCAACGGCAGGTGTTAATATATTAGGGCAGGTGATTAAGTGTCTTATTTTAGATAGTCAGTCTATAACTACTATAATGTTCGTATAGCCTTTACTTACGGGGAGATCAACAACGAAGTTAATTAAGATATCCTTCCATCTTCGGTCCGGAACAGGCAGTGGCTTTAGAAAGCCGTTATATTTCTCGTGCAAGGCTTTGGCTCGTTAGCAGGTATAACAGCTAGAGACGTACCTTTATGTTATATCATACATGTTTGGCCAGTAGTACTCCTATTAGAGTAGCTCTAGGGTTTTTCCTTAGCCTGGGTAGCCGGCTACTAGTAAATCGTATACATATTTAAGGAGCTTGAGCTTAAGTTCGTCATAGTTAGGTATAACTAGGCGGTTCTAGTAGTATAAGCGTTCTCTGCAAGCTTTATATTCACTTAGAGAGATCTTTTTAGAGCATCTAACGCCATCTTAAATTAACTTAAGTGTCTCTTGGATAAACTCGTCATTTAGGTATTCGTTAACTATAATCTACTCAATCGATCAATCAGTTATTTCAAGAACGTATACTATAAGGTCTTTAGCTAGGGATCAAATAATTTAGGGCGAAGCAGCATTTGATTGCGGTAGGCGCGCGCTTCTTCCTATGCTGTTATGTCTTGTGAACGTCAAGTTAGGGCATCAGGTTTTTGACCTTAAACGCCTAGGCAGTACATAATTAAGAATTGGAAATAAGACAGATATTCTAACCAGCGGGCTTAACAATAACTCAGCTATTTCGTGGTTGTGAAGTACTGTAGAGTCTTATAGTTGCTAAAAACCTTAATTAGAAATCCAGCGCCTTCCAGTTTGGGTCGCCATTATTTAAAACATCTAATAATGGCCAATAATTCCTTATTATAGATCTCGTAGTTACATTTAGCTGGACTTAATTATTTTAAAAAGTATACTACTAGATACAGTACTCCTTCCTTATTATACTGAGACAGAATGCCTCTAGTGACGTAGTCAGATAAATCAGCTTCTACAACACTCTTTCGGTTTGGGTTAAAGTGTTAGAGTACAGGTGCGGTAGTAAATATAACTTTTAGATAGGCAAAGGCCTTCTTACATTCCTTGTTAAAGATAAAGGCTTTGTCCTTTCGTGTTAGAGCTATAAGAGGTAAAACTAGGGCAGAGAAGTTATTAATAAACTATTAGTAGAAATTAGCAAATCCTATAAAGGCTCTTATATCTTTAACGTTCTTGGGTTCTTGCTAGTTTACAATTACTTCAATCTTCTTTAGGTCTATTTGTATGCCGTCTATAGAGATAATAAGTCCGAGGTATAGAACTTCCGTTTTATAGAACTCGCATTTATCTATATCTAATTGTAGTCTAGCTCCACGTAGGGCTTCCAGGACAAGGTTAATATGTTTCTTATATTTAGCCAGGTTATTGCTATATACTAAAATATTATCAATATAAGCAGTACAGAAAACGTCCAGGTAAGGTTATAAGGTATTATTTATAAAGTGTTAGAATAAACTCGGGGCATTTACAAGGCCGAACGGCGTTACTAAGTATTCAAACAGTCCATATCTAGTACGGAATGCGGTAAGCCATTTATCTCCTTTTGCGATACAGAGGCGGTTAAATACGTAGATAAGGTCAAGTTTCGTATAGTAGCGAGCCTTACTTAATCGGTTTAGTGTCTCTTAAATTAACAAGAGCGGGTACCGATTCTTAATGGTAATAGCGTTAAGAGCTTAGTAGTCCACACAGAAGCGCAGACCGCCACCAGGTTTCTTAACAAAGATTATAGGTACAGCTATAGGCAAAGAGCTTGCTCTAATAAATCCTTTACTTAGGTATTCGTCTAAGTACTTCTATAGCACTTGGAGTTCGTTTTGGGACATTCCATATAAGGGTCCAAATCCTGGCTATTTTCCTTCTTTAAGTACGATCTTATGGTCGTATGGTTAGTATTCTGCTAGTTTATCGGCTTCCTTTTATAAAAATACTTCCAGGTTATTATGGTAGCATACTAGTACTTTCGTAGCAGGGTCAGTATATTTCTTTAGTGCTAAGGCCTTTTCAATATCGGCCATTATAACAGCGAAGATTGTATGTTCAGGTTTTTTGGCGAATCATACTAACAAGGTAGCTCCAATTATGTAAATATCTAAGGTATTAAGTAAACTTGGATTATCCTTAGTTTCTTATATAGTTTCTTATTTGGGTTTAAGTTTAGTATTAGGTACAGAGTCAGTGTTAAATTTAGGTTCGGGTTCTTTAAGTATCCTTTTCATAGTAGAGTACCAGTTCTTTTAGTACTTTTATATATTAAGCTTAAGCTTCTGCTTAGTTCGGGGTATAGCAGTTAGAGTCGGTTTATATAGTTATATATTATTTCCGGGTTCTTAGTGGACGTCAGTGGAAATCTTAAACTAGTGGATCTTGGTAGATTTTCCAGATTTCAGTTTAGGGTCTAAGCAGCAGGTCGTAAGACACTTCTACTTATAACAGGAGGCGGTAAATAGAAGCTTAAGATTGTCCTAATTAATAGTTACCTTATATAGCTTCATCCAGGGTTGTTTAAGGATCACTAAATAACTTAGGGTGGTAATAAAAAGCCTAATTAGTTCTTTATGGTTCAGGTATTAGAGTCTCAGGAATACTACATAGGTAATACGGCCTAAGATAGTGCGTTTGCCATTAAATCCAAATACGTTAATATGCCGGTCAAGGGGGGTCAGAGTAAAACCATTATCTTACATAAAGATCTTGTTAATAAATCCTATGCCACTAGCTCCTATATTAATTAAGACTCGAGTATTAACCTATTAATTATTCTACCGAAGATAACAGTTAATAGTTATGCTGCAATCCTAAGAGTCAGAGTTCATAACATCTAAAGCATTTAACAAGATCCTGAGGCAGCGCCGTCCTAGAGAGCAACTTAGCTCCAGGACCTTCCTTTTAGAGGCAATTAGGGTAGAGTTCTTATAGCATATTAGTTATAGCTTCGTCCTTATAAGTGGTGCTTACTGGATGCGGGGCTGGAACTAGGTGGAGATCAGGGACGGTAACTGTTAGTAGCACTTTGGTAGCTACGGTATAGCAATTACTTAATTGGTTGTGTTATTGGTGTCTTAAGGGAGAAGAGGTCTATTCTACATATTAGTAGTAACTCTTATGGAGCGCGTATGCGCTAATCCCAAAATGGGAAAAAGTGAATGAAATGGGTCTAAATACTAGCAACTCTCTATGTAATTGGCCTAATAACCCGTACACGTAATATACCGCACGTAATATCAAAATCTAACTCCAGTCTCTGCATTCTACGTTCACTTAATTTCTTACTAACTACTCAACCTCTCTCTACCCATTCCTTTGTATTTAAGTTAATCGTATTTATATCAACGAGGTTTCTTAATACGTTACAAGCGTTTACTTTTGTTATTACGTCTATAGGGTTTAAGTCGCCGTTAATCCATTTAATCTCCGTAATTATGCGTCTCTCGTATAATTGGCATAAGTATATTAAGTTAACCATTAATCTCTTCTCCTAAGTACTTCCTAACTTAACAAGGTATTCGTATAGCAACTTGGAATCTGTATAGAGTATAAGCGGGAGCTCTACCTACAAGATCTTCTCTATTGTAGACTTTAAGACCACGCCGTAATCGAATCCGTAAGCCATTGCGTATAGTTTAGAGGCTAGAACTGAGCGAGTAACTCTCTTACACTTAATAGAGGACCAATAAACGATATTCATACTACTACTATTGTTGGCGATTGTAATTATAAAGCCAATTTACAAGGTATTGTCAGCGTTGTTGGCAAAAGAGGCATCTATAAATACCACAATCTTAGGTGATTGGAGGTCTAAAGGTACAAATCGCAGGCCTCTTAACTTGTTATTAATTTGCTATTATAAACGCTTATTTAGCTTCTTTGCGTCACCTTCTTTTAGGTTAGTAACTTAAGCCGCAAAAAAAAGATTAAATAAAGACTCTGGTTAGCATATAGAGGCAATATACGCTCCTCTTGCGCGTTAAGCAATATATTAATCTTTTGGGGTAACCATAACTCTCTTAGTGCCTCTTAAACTTATAAGATTAGTAGTCTTAAGGTTAACAAGGTTTAAGTTCTCGCACTAGCGTATTTAGTTAAATATAATAGAGTTATCGTTATTAAGAGTAATTTAACCGCTATTAAACTTAATTAGAGTACTTATTATAAGTTTCTTACATTCCTTTGCCATAAACTTAGCGTTTATAAGATTAATTTCCTTATTTTATGCAAACTCTTCATTTCTAATAAATAGAGTATCGTCGGTCTAGAGGCCAATAATTCCTACTCCGGCTTCGTGCGTATAGAGGAGGTAAGGGTTATAGGTAGACTCCTTTATCTTAAGCTTCTCCGTGTGGTAAAGGTGGTATGTTAAGAACTAATAGTTACTAGCCTTAGGGATACTGTATAGAGGCTTAATTACCTTTATAATGGTATTATTGCCGAGTTGTAAGATATCTAAGAGTTCTAGAGGTGGGCGAATATAGAAATCGCAATTTAAAAGAGTAGTAGATTATATGTACGCTTATAAGATATTACGGAGGTACAGGAAGGCGCCTTCCTTAAAAAGAGAAGGTGTGAGTGCGAGTATAATTCGTTAACTTAATTGTTAAATAGTAGGTAACTATATTAACACCAATTCCTTCTCCTAATTATTATAGGCTTATATAACTAATTATAACTTCTTAAACGCTTAATTAGTGCCCTTATTTTTAATATTATTAATAAATCGGGAGTTAAATATACAGGTGCCTTCTAGTACTATAGAAGTATTAGCAATTCGAAATACGCCCTTTTTAAGTAGGCCATTAATCTCCTTTATACAGGAGTTAGTATATAATGGAATTGCTATATAGATAGTAACGTCAGGTCCATAAAATCGTTTAGGTTACTGGCGGTTGCGTTATAGTTGCCGAATTAGTACCTCTTGCTCCTCTTCTCCTTTATTAACTTACTCTCTGTTAGATTAATCTCCCTTAGAGTCTCCAACTATACTCTCTTCGTAATATAGCTTAATATAAGTTAATCGGAAATTAGTAACTCTAGATAAGAGTTTAACCTTATAAGTCTTGCCAGTAATTCCAATTAATAGAAAGGGGCCTTTCTAGCCTCCTTTCTCTCTGTATACAAGCACTGGGGAATTAGGTAGTAGGTTATATAAAGCTTCCGTATTAGGACCGTTTTAAGTGTTAAGTGCGTTATTAACCATTCTCTTAGCTCTCTCCTTTATAATCTCTTCTATTGCTTTACATATGGCAACAGCACGTTATTAAATTAATAGTGCCGGTACGTCACTGTCTAATATTTATGGGAAAGCACCAAATACTAGTAGAGTTAGTACCAAGCCGTTAGGGCCTATAGAATTATTTAACGCCTTAATAGCCATCTATAAACATGCCTCCTTTAAGATATCTAAACCTATCTCTTCTTAAATAATCTTGTAGGCGTAAAGAAGGGTTATATAACCTCGTTTAACCTTTCCAATACTCTAATAAGCCTTAATAGGCACGCACTTGGTCTTCGTTGTAACTATAGAGGCATTTTAACAAAACTTATAGCTATCAAAGTTAGTGCCAGCGTCGTGTATAACTAAATCGGGGGGACTGAGATAAGTATTAAGCCAATAAGTACAAAGAGCCTCCTAGGTAGTTTTTACAGATATATCTTTTTTAGAAATCGGGCGGCGGTAAATCCTATAGCCTTATTAACAACGTGGAGTACTGGCTTGCCGTTAATGTAGAAGATATTAATAAATACTATATAATTAAAGTCTAAATTATTAGGAAGCTTGAACTTGAATCTATATAGGGATTTGCCGTGCTTTTAATAATGGCAACAGTACTTAGTTAGCTTCTTAATTATCTCTTTATTAATATTATAACCTAAACGCTTAAGTAGAGCATATAACTTCCCAACTAAAGGATGGCCGAAACAACGGTGCAATTATAACAACTCTGTTGCCGTTAAGTAGTATACTGTTAATGTAATTAATGCAGTAACGAATTGCTATAGAGTCTTTCCCCATAGTAGGAAGGGGTGACCGAACTATTATACCACTGGCACTGTTAATGTAAGAGTTACTACCTTATTGGTAAGGTTATTATAGTAGCAACCTAGAGAGTTAAGATCTCATAGGCTTATAAGAAATGGGGTATCAGCGTATATAATATAAAACACAATCTCTCCTACCAGTAATTGCACTTTAAGAGAACCTACTAATGACATTAAGCTAATTCCGAACTTAACCTTAATGGCGCCGGCGTTAGAAGTATTAAGTGTGGCTATTAAGTCAACGGTCTCCTTATATATAAGATATTGGCCGAATCTAGCAGTTAATGCTCTTACTGCTCCTATATTAATTATAATACCGTACCATTTATCAGAGTTGTATTAAGAGGTCTCTTTAGAGGTGGTTAAATACGCAAAAGGGAAAGTAGACTTATTAGGAACTACTCCTATAAATACGTATTAAGTTACAAGGTTGCTTAACTTCTCAACTATTAATAATATAAAGTGTTTAGCGTATTTAGTATCTTCTTTAAGATTAAGTATAAAGGTCTAAAAGTTATTAAGATTATCGTCGTCTTTAGTGCCTTCGTATTCGGTAATCTATTAGGCAGTATTCCAATTGAAGGTATGGCCATATTTATGTCTATACTTCTCTTTCTAATCTTCTTGCTCTTTTTTTAAGTGTTTAGTAGACTAATAGCCTTATTTCTTGCAAACAAAGTATCTCTTAACTTATAAGTCACGAGGGTTGCGGAATTAAGGATTTTGGTCTTAAGGGTATTGTTCTTAAAGGTATTAAGTGTTGCGATTCTAAGGGTATTACGGGAAGCATTAAAATCGCAAGGTACCGCGATTATTGTAATCGTTATTATTATAAACGTATCGGCGGTCTATATAGTACGCTTCTTCCTCTTTATCTTCTCCTGCAATATAGGTAGCTATAGCTGGTAGGTAACTTCTCTCGTAGGTAACAATTAAGCTTTAAAGAGAGTTGATTAAGGCTAGTAATGTATTAGGTGGTTAAAAGCATGCGTAGCTACAAGCCAAGTTGTCTTAATACGCAATAATTAAGCGCTATCGCAAAGCGGCGTCACCCTTTATAGTCTTATTGGCGCCGTTCTGTGCTTTTCGGAGGTCTCTGACTAAGATATTAAGGCATTCCTTCTTCTGTTTGGCCGTATTCTCCGGTTAAGATATAACTTCCTTTAGTATAAGGCTGTTGAATAACTAAAGTTAAGAGCGGCGGTGGTTATCGTTCTTAAAATAGGCTTGTATTGCACCGCAAAGTTAAGCAAAAGTAGGTGTACTTTCTCTATATAATGCTTGATTTATAAAGAAGTGGTTAAAAGCATCACCCTTTAGTATATTGGAATATGCCTTTGCCTTTATTACGTTATTAGTAATATTAAGTTGCTTATAGTAATTCTCGAAGATATTAAGTTTAATATTAAAGTTATTATTCTAACTACTGTATTTATTGTCTACTATAATCAACTTTATAAGGGAAATGATATCTCTGGCAGTACGGTCTACTAGTAAGAGTAGAGGAGGTGAGTTTTAGTGTTATATAGGTTATTGTTTAACGTTATTAAGGTTGCTAACTCGTACTTTAACTCCGCCTGTCTTTAGCATATATGCTATAAGGTTTGACTTAAATTCTCCATCCTTTAGTATTGTTTGTTAAATCTCTAGTATTGTCTAAGCAGTTGGCTCTTCCTCCTAAAGGCATTTATACAGTGCGTTATTTAGCTTAGGAGGGCGATTTAACTTATATACCTAAACTCCATACTTACATAAAGTACTTTGTAAATTGCGTAAGTATGTTTTATTAACTTTATCAAATAGCTATACCGTCCATTTATTAAAGTCTTCTTTGAATTACTCCCAGAGATTACTATCTTGTAACTATAATTGGTTATAGACCCAGCATTTATATCTTATAAAAGCATCTCTCTCATCTTTCTCCTTATTTGTGGGATTAAAGCCGTTAGGCTACTAATTCTTGTTCTCTGGCTTTGCTAACTAGTCCGCCATGGCTCGTATTTATTATATGGGAGGAGGTAAGGAGGGAGGCAGAATTGGTTGCTATAGGGTTTTCAGAGGTATAGAGGGAGGGAAAGTTATTGGTATAGAGGCCGTATTGAGTTCGTAGGTTGTAATGAACAGTAAGACGCGCAGGTGCCGCGAATGCGTAATAGACGCGATATAGAAAGACAAGCATAGGCAGGCCTCTAAATCTTTAAATGCGAATTAAGTTGTAGAAACACAAGTATAGGCAGGCGTCTACTTCTTAACGCGTATTCCCTAGCAAATCTCACACGAGGGTTCTCTGTATAGGTAGGTGGGCCTTTCGTGGTTAATTCCTCTTTAAAATAGTACCGTCTCCTAATCTGTGATCACTGATCAGTGTTGGTAGCACTTCGGTAGCTACGGTATAGCAATTGCTTGATTGGTTGTGTTATTGGTGTCTTAAGGGAGAAGAGGTCTATTCTATATATTGGTGGTAACTCTTATGGAGCGCGTATGCGCTAATCCCAAAATGGGAAAGAGTGAATGAAATGGGTCCAAACAGTAACTAAAGGATCAATACGGTGAACGGCTGCTAGTGTTAGCCGTTTATAATTCGCGTTGGGGCAGGGGGACGGAGTAGTAGTTAAAGAGGTAGAAGCTACTTCTACACTTAAAACAGAGGCCTAGCTTAGTGCGTCGTTCTCATTTAAAGGACCCTAGTGGGGCGTATCCTAGGGTTCCAGTATCAATATCCATAGCGTTGGGGTGCTTAGGCTAAGACAATAGCTTAGTAGACGTTTGCGGGGTTATCGTATTATATCAAGGAGCGGACTTCGGTGTCAGACATAGTATATTATTATACTATTTATTAATAACGTTTACGCAGGCGTTAAGGGCTCCTAGTAGGTCTACACCTATTAGGGAGGTTTTTAGTTCAGGACTTAGGGATTCAATAAGGCTATTAATTAGTGCGGAGTCGTTCCAGCCTGTTTCTTTTACGTAACGGTTAAATTCGGAGAAGTATACTAGAAAGCTTTTTATTCCTTAAGTTATGTGGTTTATCTTTCTCTAAGCAGTAGCTTGGCGGTTCGGGTTACTATACATAGCTTTAAGAAGTACAATTAGGCTTAGTACTAAGTTCGGTTAAAGAGGTTTAATAAGATTAGCTGCATCTCCTCCTAGTCAACTTAGGGCATAACAGAGTTGGTTGGCTTTAGTTAGGTAGCAGTCAGCGTTACTAGTTAGCTTATTTTTAAGCCGGCTTAGAAATAATCAGAGTTCTTATTATTTACCAGTAAATATCGGAGGGTCTAGTAATCGTTTAGATCGTTATAGTACAGTAGTTAGTTCTACTAGTGGGATAACTATTACTAGTTTAGGGCTCGCGTTCCGCGTATTAGCTTCTAGTAATAGCAACCGGTCTTAAGGGCTTAGTGTGGACATCTTAAGGGTGCGGATTTCTTCTTAGAGGGCCTTAATTATTTTCTAATACCGTGCTTCTTATTCGGCTTGCTGTTAAGCTATAGCAGCTTAGTTTTATGCGAGGGCGTCTATAAAGGACTTTTATATATCTGCTAATTGTTCCCAAAGTGCGGATATAATGTCGGCGGCCGTTATAGGGGCTTTAAGGTCATTCTGCATTTTAAACAGGGCAGGGCGGAGTATAGGTTTTAACGCAACATAGTGTTATAGAGTAAGTACAAGTGGTAATAATATATAGCGAAGTAGATATTATTAAGCTATATATATAAACTATATAATGAAGTCAAGACGTTGCGTAAGGAGAGAAGGTAAGGAAATAGGAAGAAAGGGTATATATCGCTAGTTTAGTTGCTTGGTCAACATATATACGGAGTAGAATAGGATTTGAGTAGCGGTCCTAGCAGAACTTGGCAGGATTTAGTAGACTTAGCAGAATATGGCAGAATGCGGCAGATTGCCGTCAGATTGCCGTAGATTACCGTCAGATTGCCATCTCGTGGTCGGTCTCTTCTTGCTGCGTAGGTGGAAACAGGTGGACGTGTGTGAGGTGTTACGGAGGAGTCCCATGACACAGAGGTAAATCCGCAAGATTGTTATAATAGGTGGCCCTATCTGTCCGTTATACCCACAAATAGAAATTAGTTTAGGTAGTTTTTTAAGAGGTGTATTTAGAAAATCAGCTAGCTTTATAGCATACTAGGTGTCTATTAAGGCAAAGGCATTTGCTCTAGAGTTAGCTAAAGTAGAGGTTAAAACTTAATATCTATTACGGAATAAAGTATAAGGGATAGTGTAGCTTCTTCCACTAACTAGCTAACCCAGATTAATATATAACATATTAATCTCTTTTAACCCTAGAGAGGAGTCTTTCTTTAGGGTTCCTCTTTTTCTAACTCTATGCTATCCTCCTAGATTAATAGAACCTTGCCTACTTTTATATTTACCAGGCAATCCTTTGTAATATAGCCCTTCTAGCCGTAAGAGAAGTAAGCCCCCTAATTACTAAGGGCCTGTATATAGGGGTTGCTATATATAGGCCAAGCATTCGCTAGACCCATGGCAGGACTAGCTATATAACTAGCTGCTAAATTGGCGGCGGGCTGTATGGCTGGTGCTGTAGGGGTTGCAGATCTTACTGGGGCGCTGCGGCCCGTTTTAGTAGTACTTGTATTCTGGTTGGCAGAGCTTCTAGTCTTATACCACTTAGTATATGCCTTAATTTAACAGAGGCCCTAGTTAATAGCTAGGCATTAGTCCGTAAGTTCCTTAAGCGTCTATACAGTAGTATAAACTGGTAGTATAGCGCGCTGTAGGTCTAGGGTAAGCTTGTTAAAGAGGTCTAGCATTAGATCTTTCTGGGGGATTTAAGCCTATCCAGCTAAGTATAGAAAGCGGGTCTAAAAGGCCAAGAAGGTCTCTATTATTTTTATATTTAAGCTTTTATAATTAAGCCAGGCGTTTTATACTTTAAAGGGGTCCTTATAAATAGAAGATAGGTAGTTAATTATCTCTTTTTTAGAGAGGAAGGGGTTTGCTAAGTCCTAGGCGTATTGCGGACGTAGGTATATCTATACATTACCGCTAGTATAGCTAAAGATATATGCTATTTTAGCTTGGGCATTAGGAAAGTAGTCCGTATTAACTTTAAGCTTGTCCTGTAGTTAAAGCTTCCAGTTATTAAATATAGGGTTAGTTTTATCTGTAAGCAATAGGGGGTCTACAACCTTTGCGGATCGCAATAATACTAATACTGTATATTAGGCTAGGGCCTTAAGGACTATAGCAAGCCTCTAGGTGTCCGATAATTTATTACTAGGCGTAGGGGTGTCTCTAGTTTTAAGCAGCTCTTAGAGCTGTTTAATTTTAGCATTAGCTGCTGCAAGCTCTTCCTAAGGGGTTAAAATGGCGACTATTTTACTATTAGAGGTATTTACAGGTCCTACAGCAGCTTTACCAGCTACTGTGTTTCTTGGCATAGTGGTAGGGGTACTAGGTAATTTCCAGTGTTTATTTATTTTCTAGGGTTCTAGTCTATGCGTGTTCTATTCTTTAGGTTTCGCGTTCTGTTTATATTCTTTTGGTTTTAGTAATGTCCTTAGGGTCCTATTCTGTTTCCTTGTTCTATTTATAGTTTTATAGATATATTTAAGTTCCTTTTTAGGAAGAGAGAGTGGTAATAAGCTTTGGATAATGTTAGTCAATTAAGGCACGAGTATGGTAAGAGGGACGCGCAAGCCTGTACAATTGGTAGTCTATAAACGAGGATCTAAAGCTAGAGAAAGGAAAGGAGAAGAAGGGCAGCGTCGCTCGAAGTCTTATACAATCCTTGAGTCACGTGAGCTCACGTGACTCTGCGTCTACCATAACGTCTACCATAATCTACCGTTTTCCACCAGCGCCGTAACACTATATAACTAACTACTCTTAAAATAAGCAGGAGAGGGTAAAAGCTTTACTAGTAATTAATATAGAGGCTTAGGTAGGGGGTGTATTAGAGAAGCAGGTTTAAATAAGGAGGCCCTTATATATAAATACAATTCTAATTTAGAGCCGTACGTTTTTAAATATAATTATAAGTAATATATATTACTTATATAAGGTAGAGAGCTAATTAATACTAGCTTTATAAGGCTTATATGGCGACTCTATATTGTCTAGTAGGCCCTTACCCCTTTACTAAATATTAGAGTCTCCTAGGGTTCTATAGTAGGTGCTATGGAAATTATAAGTGGCGGGATTATAGGGCTTAATGTTCATTGTATAATATAAATTCTTAGCCTATAGTGGCGGCAGCAGGAGCACTAGAGGGTAAAGATTAGATTATAGAACTAGAGGATAATAAGGAGTAAATAAAAGTTACTAAATTTAAACTGCTAGGTCTCCTCTTTTTTCCTATTTTTATTTCATTTTATAGTATTTTATATAAAGAGAAGTGTGACGGCTTGAACAAATGCCGCACGGCTCGAACAAATGCCTCTGAACCAAAGCTTGAACGAATGCAACGTGTGCTTGAACAAATGCTGTATTACGAAGATATCAAGGTAAGGAG